>Ga0265295_1005461_pt1 | contig 16179 bp, 13 predicted proteins | sample Munlansysbiofilm_FD_192503 | JGI IMG/M metagenome (GOLD analysis project Ga0265295, IMG submission 192503) | Leachate microbial communities from a municipal landfill in Southern Ontario, Canada - Methane capture system biofilm | ecosystem: Engineered > Solid waste > Landfill > Unclassified ... | reverse complement strand
AATTCCGAGATTTTGGTAAGCACCTTGCCCTTGTCCGGAATCGGCTCATTCATGATCACATCAAAAGCCGAAATACGGTCACTGGTGACCATAAGCAGGCTGTCGCCAAGATCGTAAATATCGCGTACCTTGCCACGGTTAACCAGCTTCAGATCAGAAAAATCGGTTTGTTTTACAGGCTGTGCCATCTGTTTGCTCCTGAGATTTATAAAATAAACTGCGCTTGTTATTTAATATCACTGACCCAAAATTGCCGGGTTAATCTGCACCTTAGCCTTGCCGCGCAACTCTTTCAGCCAGTCAAGCAATGCCTTTTCCTGCTTCTGTGGTAAAAGGCGTTCTTTAATCTCGCTTTTGGTGGCATTAAAATCAGCTTCTGATGCCGCAATACGCTGATGCAGGCGGATGGCATACCAGCGGTTGTTCAGCAAAAACGGCTCTGCCGGAGCAGGTGCAGCTTCTGTCAGCTCAAAAATTTTATCCAGCATTGGCTTTGATTTTCCAACACCAGGTATAGTACCTGACTCACTGTAGCTAAACGGCGCTGTTGTGGTGGTTTTTAATGTTTTATCCTGATCAGCCAGCAGTTTTTGTGCCTCCACTGCTTTTTCCCTTGCCAGTTCAGCCGCTTTCTGCTGGCGAAGTTTCTGCTCCACCTGTCCACGCACCTTCGCCAGAGGAGGTACTTCCGGAGCTTTTTTGTCAGTCACCTTAAAAATGTAAAAGCCTTTTGCAGTTTCCAGAGGACCACCAAATTCATCTTTGGGCAGCTCAAAGGCTTTTTTGAGCAGCTCGGTTTCAGCAGCCAGCTCTGCCGGAGGAGCGGCTTCGGTAAACAGCGCGGTTTTTGCTGTATGCGCCCCAAGTTTGCCGGCAATCATCTCAATGTCACCGGATTTGATATTCTGGAAAAGAGTATCAGCAGCTTGTTCATACAAAGACTTTGCAGCCTTGCTCTGTTTAGCATCTGCATCAACCTGTTCTTTAACCTGCTCATAGGGCAGCACATTACCATCAGTCCCCAGGTAACGATCCAGGTTTCTGCGGTAAAATGATTCAGCTTCATCATCTTCCAGTTTAATGCCATCAATATTACTGGTGTGGGGCAGCAAAAACCAGGTCAGGGCTATTTTTTCAGCAGTCTTAAATGATGCCGGATTCTTCTGTAAAAACTCCTCCAGTTCTTCATCATTTACACTGATACCGGCAAGCAGATCAGCAGCTGCAAATGTAATATAATCAAGCTCAACCCTATCATTTTCCTGATGAAACTGTTTCAGCAGCTCATCATCACTAACGGTTATTTTTTCCATAACAGCAGCGCGGGTTTTACTAATCAGCAGATCATGCTTTTGTGATTCTTCAAAATCATTGGCAGTAATGCGGCTGGCACGCAGGGTTTGCTGGTAAAGATCATAATCAAACGAGCCGTTATGCTGAAATGCAGGCATGGCTGCAATGGCAGCAGCCACATCATCTTTGGTGACAGTTACGCCCATCCCTTTGGCTGCCTTAGCTATCAGCACATTATCAATCAGGCGGTCAATTGCCTGCTGCGGCAAGCCCAGTTCTTTCTCGGTTTCAGGAGTAAAGCCGGGTCCAAGTATCTGCTGGTAAACTTCGCGCAAACGCTGATAGGAGTTTTGATATGAATCATAACCTATGACAGTTCTGTCAACCTTGGCTGCGTATCCGGAGCTACGTCCAAATCCTTCTTCTCCCTTACCCCAAACCAGAAAAATTGTGCCAATGAAAGAAAGCACAATCAGAATAAAAATTGCCTTGATTACAACTGTTTCTTTTTTCTTACGCATTAAATCCAGCATCAAAAGAACTCCTCAATTATTATTATCTGCAAAACAGTATCCTGCCCATTGATTGAAAAAAATGGATATTACATGACTGTTTTACCTAAATGCAAGCTGCTAATCCGGATGGTCTGCGGTTTACACCGGTTTTGAACTGTGTTACGGTTCGGGCACTTTTTTGCACAACTAAAACACAGGCTTTTGGAGGTTTTAAAAATATGAAACTGAGCTTTTCCCATACAAACGAGGATGTTGACGATCTTATTGAGCGGCTGATTAAGAAGGCAGAAGGGGTCAAACAGCCAGGGCTTGTCCGTGAGCTGATTATTTCTGCCTTGAAAATAGGGCAGGAAAATAATCATTTGCCTGATTTAAAGATGATTAACCGTACTTTAAAGGAAATGCGCTTTACCACCAAAGTTTTTGCACCTTATCGCCACCGTAAAAAAGTAACTATTTTTGGTTCTGCCCGCACACAGCCTGAAGAAGATATTTACAAAAAATGTTCTGACTTTGCCAGCCAGATAGTCAGCAAAGGCTGGATGACCATTACCGGCGGCGGTGGCGGTATTATGCAGGCAGGTAATGAAGGTGCGGGTTTTGAAAACACCTTTGCCGTAAATATCCGCCTGCCGTTTGAGCAAAAAGCAAACCCCTTTATGTATGACAACCCAAGGCTGATTACCTACCGTTATTTCTTTAACCGCAAAGTGGCTTTTGTAAAAGAGGCTGATGCTGTGGCTGTTTTTCCCGGCGGCTTTGGCACCCTTGATGAAGTTATGGAAGTTTTCACCTTGGTGCAAACCGGTAAAACATCCCCCAAACCAATGGTTCTGGTGGATGATGAAGAAGGCTTTTGGGAGCAGTTCTTTGATTTTGTCAAAGAACAACTTTTAACCAAAGGTCTGATTTCCGGCGAAGATTTCTCCATATTCACCATCACCAAAGATGTGCAGGAAGCTGTGGCTGTAATTGAAAATTTTTATAAGAATTACCATTCAGTACGCTTTTATGAAGATCTTGCCATTATCCGCCTGAACAATCCGCTTAACGAAGAGCAGATGCGTACCCTTGAGGAAGAATTTTCAGAGCTTTTGCTGCCTGGCGGAAAGATTACCTGCTGCCAGCAAACCGAGCTTGATATGGATGAACCGGATCTTGCCCATCTGCCCAGAATGATTTTCCCGTTTGATCACTTTCACTACGGTCTGTTAATCGCCTTTATCAATCGCATAAACACGTTTTGACATTGTCAAATGGTTGTGCTAGTAGTCTAAATCTTCAAAAACACTCTTGTTTTCAATGTATTAGACAAACCTGCCTTACATAATAACACCAATCAGCAGGGTAAAAATTACATACAAAACAAGATAAAAGGAGGGGAAAAGATGTTTAAAGGAAGTATCGTAGCCATAGTGACACCGTTTAAAAACGGTGCCGTGGATGTTGAAGCCCTGCGACAACTGGTTGAGCTGCAAATAGAAAACGGCACCAACGGCATCATCCCCTGCGGCACCACTGGTGAAGCATCCACCCTTGATTATGATGAACATATGCTGGTGGTAAAAACCGTGGTGGAGCAGGTAAACAAGCGGGTTGCAGTCATTGCAGGCACAGGTTCCAACTCCACTGACGAGGCAATTGACCTGACCAGAAAAGCCAAAGAAGCCGGTGTTGACGGCTGTTTGCTGGTGACCCCTTACTACAACAAACCCACCCAGGAAGGTCTTTACCGCCATTACAAGGCTGTTGCCGAAGCTGTTGCCATACCGCAACTGCTCTACAATGTGCCCGGGCGCACCGGTGTAAACCTGCTGCCGGAAACCGTCGCACGGCTGGCACCAATCACAAACATTGTAGCCATAAAGGAAGCCACAGGCTCTTTGCAGCAGGCATCAGAAGTGCTGGCTTTGTGTGGTGACCAGATTGATGTGCTGTCTGGCGATGATTTCATCACCTACCCGATGATGGCTTGTGGTGCCAAAGGCGTTATTTCTGTGCTTGCCAACATCATGCCCAAAACCGTATCTGACCTTACCAATGCCTTTTTTGCCGGTGATCTGGAAAAAGCACGTCAGCTGCACCTGCATACTCTGAAAATCGGTAATGCCATGTTCATTGAATCCAACCCGATACCGGTTAAAACTGCCCTTGGGTTGATGGGCAAATGCTCTGATGAACTGCGCTTGCCACTTTGCCCTATCTCCGATACCAACAAATCCAAACTGGCAGCTATTATGAAGGAATACAGTCTGATTTAACTTTAACAATCAGGGGTTGGTTTATGGCACAAACAGCAGAAAAACCACATTTCACCCGTGAAGACTATCTGGAATGGGAAGCATTGCAACTGGAGCGTCACGAGTATATCGGCGGGGAAACCTTTGCCCTGGCCGGTGTACGGCGAGTTCATGCAATCATAGCGGGTAATATCTTTGCAACGTTATATCAGCAGCTTAAAGGCAAGCCTTGCATTCCTTTTATAGCTGATATGAAGCTTCAGATAGATGCTGCTGATGCCTTTTATTACCCGGATATTATGGTTAGTTGTGATGAGCGTGACAAACAGGCTGACCTTTTCCTGGAGCATCCTGCCCTGATTGTGGAGGTACTTTCAGAATCAACCGCAGCCTACGATATGGGGATGAAGTTTGAGTCATACCGCCTGATTCCTGAACTTAAAGAATATCTGCTGGTTGATCCGCAGCGGCTGAAAATCTGGCTTTACCGCAAAAACCGGTCTGGCGAATGGGTGCTGCATGATTTTCCTGAGCAAAAGGACGTTATACTTGAAAGCATAGCCTGCAAGCTTTTGCAGGCAGATATTTTTGAAGGAGTTGTAAATGATTAAAATAGCTGTCTGCGGTGCTGCCGGACGGATGGGACAACGGATTATCATTGCTGCAAAAGAGGCTGGCTGTGCAATAAGCGGTGCTCTCGAGTACCCCGGGCATCCGCTGATCGGACAGGATGCAGGCATGATTGCTGGCTGTGGTCACCTTGGTGTTGCCATATCCGATGACCTGAACAAAGTTGTTGAAGCCTGCGATGTGCTTATTGACTTCACCACTCCTAAAGTATCTTTAAAAAACCTGGAAGTCTGCGGACTGAAGAAAAAAGCAATTGTCATTGGCTCCACCGGCTTTACACCACAAGAGCGCGCCTTGGCAGTTGAGCTGTGCAGAGACATACCGGCAGTACTTGCTCCCAATATGTCAGTTGGTGTCAACCTTTGCTTTAAAGTGCTAAAGGATGTGGCAAAAACCCTTGGCAATGATTTTGATGTGGAAATAGTGGAGCTGCACCATAACAGAAAAAAAGATGCTCCGTCAGGAACCGCTGTACGGATGGGGGAAGTTGTGGCAGATGCCCTGGGGCGCGACTATAACAAGGTAGCCAATTACCACCGCGAAGGTATCTGCGGTGAACGGACAAAAGAAGAAATCGGTATGCAGACCGTGCGCGGCGGCGATATTATCGGTGAGCACACAGTCTACTTTATAGGTATGGGCGAGCGGATTGAAATCACGCACCGCGCCATGACCCGCGATATGTTTTCCCGCGGTGCAGTACGTGCAGCACAATGGGTTGTGGGGAAAAATGCCGGACTTTACGATATGCAGGATGTACTGGAGCTGAAATAGCTGTAACAATCAATATCATCCAGCATTAACTGGAACTAAAAGCCCTGTAAACACAGGGCTTTTTCTTTTTCTGGCAGTGTCAACAGGTATCATGGAATATCAGGAGATGTCACTGAAGCTAACTTTTTAGGCATATGTTTGGGTATATGCCAAAATATACCCGCAAAAACGTATACCTTTAAAAAGGAGGGCTGATATGGCAAGGACTGTTGTGCCTTTAACTGAGCTATCCTGCTTTTATTGGACAGACCTTTTTGTTAAAACCTTACAAAAGGAGAAACCATGAAAAAGCAAAAGTGCTACACCTATGAATTGAAACCAGAAGATTTACAGACTGGGTGAAAGCTGCCAAACCAACACCAGGTGTCTATTCAGAAGCAGTCCTGCTTGCAGAAGCTACCAAACTGCACAAAGTCACCAAAAAGCTGGGTTAGCTTCCCAATGACGAAGCCATGTTCAAACTGCTTTACCCGGCTCTTAAGAATATAGTGAAGAAGTGGTCTATGCCGATAAAGAACTGGAAGGCTGCACTGAATCAGTTCTGCATCAAGAATGCCGAGCTTCTGAAATCAATGAAAACCATTTCTTCCTTCTCAAAGTAAGTTCTATGTAGGGTCTTGCCGCAACCCTACCCTGTTTCTCCGTACATCCGGTTCGATTCCGAAAATGGGAATTGAATTGACTTACCTGCCTGGCAGTTCCGTGCCGCGGCTCATGATTTTGATATAGTCCGCATAACTGAATAGGCGGTTGCGTTTCTGGGCGGTCAGCTCCTTGACGATACCAAGCTGCTCCAGGTGACCGAGTGCCTTGTTGACCGTGGCTGGGGTGATGCCGGTTTTTTCCACCAGCGATCCCGAGGTGGCGATGGGATGCTCCATAAGCGCTCGGTGAACCTGCAATGTGGATGCCGCTGCCCGTCCCAGGTCGCTGATCTTGTCGCGATCCTGGTTCGACAGGTCAAGGAGTTGCTGGGCCGTTTCCACTGCTTGGGTGGCAGTGACCATGACCGCCTCGGCAAAAAAGTCGAGCCAGGCTTCCCAGTCACCGTTTACACGCACGTTGTTGAGCAACTCATAGTAATGCTGACGATGCGTCTTGAAGTAGAGGCTGAGGTAAAGCATCGGCTCCTGCAGCACCTTTTGCTCGCATAACAGCAGCGTGATCAGCAGACGTCCCAAGCGACCATTACCGTCGAGGAAGGGGTGGATCGTTTCGAACTGCACATGGACCAGTGCCGCTTTGAGCAGTACCGGGGTTAGTTCTGGCTGGTCATGAAGGAATAGTTCCAGCTTGCTCATGCACTCCAATACCTCTTCGGCGGGCGGCGGAACAAAAGCCGCATTGCCCGGTCGGGTGCCACCGATCCAGTTTTGGCTGCGCCGAAACTCCCCCGGGGTCTGATTGCTGCCCCGACCCTTGGTCAACAGCACACCATGAATCTCGCGGAACAAACGTAGCGACAGCGGCAGCCCTTCTTCCAACAGCTTCAAGCCATGGTTGAGGGCGGCGACATAGTTGCTGACCTCCTGCACGTCATCCAGCGGTACACCGGGCTCCTGATCCAGCTCGAACAGCAGCAGATCCGATAGGGAGGACTGGGTTCCCTCGATCATGGATGAGAGCACCGCTTCCTTACGGACGTACATGTAGAGGAACAGCGAGGTGTCCGGCAGCAGAGTCGAGACGCTGTCCAGCCGACCGAGCGCCAGCAACGCCTGATCAAACTTGCTGCGCAGCTCCGGAGTCCAGTCAATGGGTGGGCGTGGCGGCAGTGGCGCAGGCACAAAAGCCTGGGACTTCTCACCCACCGTCGATATGGTCACGTATCTGCCTTGGAGTTCTCGCTTCATCCTGCCTACCTTGAACCTAAAATAAGGTTCTCATTTATTTTATCTTTACCGTATATCCTAAAATAAAAAGACGAGAAGGAAAAATCAAGCAGATTTCCTGAGCGGACATTTCAATTTCCTCAGACGAGCGTTCGACGCTGAAACAGATCTGCTAAAGCAAAAAAATTACAACCACAGCTTTGATTTTTGAGTTGCAAAAAGCCTCTGTTATTTTTGGGGGGATTACCGTAAATTTCATCACTCATATTCACCGGATTTTTGATGGTAATCTGCTTGTGAAAGTTGCTGAAAAAGTCTTCAAGCCGCACCTGCACAGAAATGGTTTTACCTGCCAGATGCCCTATCCTACTTTTATTGGGCAGAACTTTTTGTTAAAAGACTACAAAAGGAGACACCATGAAAAACAAAAGCGTTACACCCATGAATTTAAATCAGAAGCTGTAAAACTTGTCCTTGAACAAGTTAGTTATATAGCCAAGACATTTATTCAGGAATATATTGAAACTTCTATAATAGGTAAAGATTACATTCCCTATCGAGTTATATTTCACCAGCCGGTTTGAAGAAATTACTCAAAAATGAGTACCTACTGTTGACAGGATAGGGCAATAGCGAGGAACCAGCAAAATGTCATATTTCAGGTATTGGGGAAAAGCCGAAAATGAAGGGGCACGATATCACCTGCTTCCGTATCACTGTCTGGATGTGGCGGCGGTTGGGTGGGTGCTGTTTGCCCCGGAAAAGCCGCTGTGTCAGCGCTTGGCAGTAGACTTGGTAATTCCACCTGAGACGCTGCAACGGCTGATGTCATTCTTTCTCAGCGAGCATGATATTGGCAAATTCGCCGTGGCTTTCCAAGGTGTAAAACCAGATATGTCGCAGCTTCTGATCCCCCCGAACATCAATAAGCAGTACACAGAGCGGCACGACTCGCTCGGCTTCCTTTTGTGGTTTGATGAAGGCGGATTACGTGAGCGTCTGGGGGCTTCAGAGGAATTGTGCAAGCTGTTTGCCGGTAGCGATATGGCAAGACTGCCGAGGAGCCTTGACATCTGGATGGAGATAGTAACCGGTCATCACGGTATCCCGCCTAAAAGGTCGGGCCCGAATCGCTCCAATTACTTTGACAAGCAGGACGAAGAGGCGGCGCTTCAGTATCTCTGTGCAACAGCCAGGCTTTTTTTAACACCTAATGACATAGCATCCCTTAATTGCAATGAATTCGGTAAACGGCTGAAACGCCTCTCGTGGGTTCTCGCCGGGCTGGTGGTGCTGGCTGACTGGCTTGGCTCCAGCCGCCAGCCGGACTCGTTTTGTCAGTCTAGAATGTCTTTGCATGATTACTGGAATCACCAAGCCCTGCCATTTGCCGCACAAGCCATGCATGACGCCCGATTGGAACCCGCCTCTATCGCGCCGTATGTCAATACCCGCCACCTGTTTGACTTTGTGACCACCTTGACCCCGCTGCAACAGTGGGCTGAACAGGTGGAGCTTTCTTCCCGCAATCAACTGTTCATTCTTGAAGATGTGACCGGCGCGGGTAAGACCGAAGCCGCGCTGACCCTGGCGCACCGCCTCATGGCACAGGGACTGGCGGATGGTCTGTACGTTGCGCTACCCACCATGGCCACCTCCAATGCCATGTATGAGCGGCTCGGAGCGGCCTACCGGCGTTTGTACGCGGCTGATGCATTACCCTCTATTGTACTGGCTCATGGCGCACGGCATCTATCCAAGCTATTCCGAACATCGCTTGCGCTACCGGAAGATTACGGTTTGCAACAGCACTATGGCAAGGATGATGAGTCGATAGAGGCATATTGCAGTGCCTGGCTGGCGGATAGCCGTAAAAAGGCGCTCCTGGCCGATGTGGGTGTCGGCACACTGGATCAGGCTCTTCTGGCGGTGCTGCCGGCACGGCACCAATCGCTGCGGTGCCTTGGTCTGAATCATAAAATTCTTATCGTTGATGAAGTACACAGTTTCGATCCGTATATGAATAAATTATTGAGATCATTACTTGAATACCATGCCTCCCAGGGGGGGAGTGCCATACTGCTCTCCGCAACATTGCCATATGACATGCGCTGCGAGTATCTGGAAGCCTTTTGCGTCGGTACCGGAGGTGAGACTCCAGAACTTAAAAATCGGCAAAGCTATCCGCTGACGACCCACTGTCCCGCGCTAAACAAGACAGAAACTGCACTGTGCACCCGCCGTGAGGTGAAACGGACAGTTGCGGTAACACTGCTGGACTCCGCCAAGGACGTGTTGGCAACGATCAGAGAGGCGGTGGAACAGGATAAATGCGTCTGTTGGGTGCGCAATACGGTTGGTAGCGCCATCAAGGCATATCGGAAGCTTGCGCGGCAAACGTGGCTGGAGAAAGACCGACTGTCGCTGTTTCACAGCCGCTTTGCCATGATCGACCGACAACGGATCGAGGATGACACCCTGAAGCTGTTCGGTAAGAGTTCAACGGCGGAGATGCGGCGCGGACGGGTGCTGATCGCTACCCAGGTTGTGGAACAATCCCTTGATCTTGATTTTGACGTTATGATCTCCGATCTCGCCCCCATTGATCTGCTGATCCAGCGCATGGGGCGCGAGCATCGGCATGTGCGTGATACCTCTGGCAACCGGTTGTACGAGACGGATGCCGTCGATCAAAGGGACGCTCCGGTGTTTTACCTGTTTGGTCCTCCTGCCACCGAAACACCGGAAGAAAACTGGTTGAATTCAACTCTGCCAGGCACACAGAAAGTTTATGAAAACGTGGGGCAGTTGTGGCTTACACAGCGTCTGCTTGCTAGGATGGGCAAGGTGTCCATGCCGGAGGATGCGCGGAGTTTGATCGAAGGGGTGTACGGCAGCAATGTACAGCAAAGTATTCCAGATGCATTATACAACCAAACACGCAATGCAGTTGGTACAAGTCACGGAAAAGAATGCATTGCAGATTTGAATGTCCTAAAGTTTGCCAAAGGTTACTGCCGGACCAGTTCGGCTGACTGGGGAGGGGAAGAAGAAGTCGATATCCCTACCAGACTTGGTGACGATACAGTGCGGATTGCCTTGGTAGTCACAGATGACGACGGATGGCGACCTTACGCTGAAGAGACAGACTTTCCATGGGATCGTAGTATGCTTAATGTCCCGGAAAACAGCTGGCTAAAGGCTCGCAAGCAGATTTCAGCAACAATAAAGGCGTCGCTTGATGCGTTTAGAAGTGAGGTTAAGGCACTGAAATGGGTCGAACCGTTTCCACTGACAACGGAACTCTCGGCTTGGTACGACACCACAACAGGATGGGGAATCCACAAGGAGGAGGCGAATGAACCTGATTAAAGACGCCTGGATTACTGCAATCCGGGCAAATAGTGGTAGGTGTGTAATTGCGCCATGGCAGATTGCGGAACAGAAAGACCCGGTGATGGAATTGGTAGCACCCCGCCCAGATTTCCAGGGTGCCATGTACCAGTTTCTCATCGGTTTATTACAAACTGGCTTTGCGCCGAAAAACCCAGATGAATGGTTTGAGTATTGGGATAAGCCTCCTCTGCCTGAAACGCTTCAATTTCAGTTGGATAAATATTCTTGTGCGTTCGAACTTAATAAGGCTGACAGTCCACTATTTATGCAGGATTTTGATGATTTTGATGGTGAGGAACTGCCGATTGAAGATTTGGTAGGTGGGGCTATCAGTGATTCTACTCGGGAAAAGAATCAGGATTTATTTTTAAAGCGGGATCATATTCATGCCGTGTCACCCTATTGGGCGGCACTGTCATTATTCAACATGCAAATAACGGGTGTAATGGCTTGGGGAAAACATCGTGTTGGCTTACGAGGCAATGGTCCGGTAACAACCCTGATACTTCCTGACCAAGAATGCAGTCTATGGAAAAAACTATGGCTTAATACATTGTCCATGGAAGATTTCGTCTCTGTTCCAGGTGACAGGAAAAAAAAGGAATTGAAAGACATTTTCCCTTGGCTTGCGAAAACAAGGACAAGTCCTAATAAGGAGATAACGGCACCACTAGACTGTAATCCTCTTCAGCATTATTGGCCACTCCCGAGAAGAATAAGGCTGTTTATCGAACCGTATACAGGAACGTGTGACATTTCCGGCGAGAAAATAACGGCAGCCGTTCTTCGGTACAAACGTGTAAAAGACGGTGTTTATTACAATAATGGTTGGAAGCATCCTCTGACACCATATTGTAGAAAATCTATGGAGACTTTTCCGTACGCTGTAACTGGCTCGAAAAGCTCTTTTGATTTTAAAGACTGGGGTGCCCTGACATTGGATGGAACTATCGATGGTGAGGATTGCCACAGAGCTGAAGTTGTGAAGGTTTACTATGACCAACTGGCCAGAGATATTGAATGCAAAACTATTATTTGGTGCTTTGGGTATGATGCATCAAATGCGAATGTCAAATGTTGGTACGATAACCGGCTACCATTACTTAACTACGACAAAAAAGATCATACAAGAATTAAGTCTTGGGTTGGCGAGTTAGTAAAAATTTCTTATGAGCAGGTTTTAGTTCTAAAATTCGCTTTGGTAAGGGCTTGGTTTAATCCTCGAATTGATAAAAATGGCAATGAAACGTGGAAGCATCTTATCAACAAGAAAGGTGATACCTCGCAAGCTCACCTTAGCACCATTAAATTTGTTGAACAAGACTACTGGAGATTGGCTGAAAGCAAATTTTATAGTGTATTGCATTCGCTGCTGGAACGCTCGAATGAAGATGATAGGCCGCTTGAAATTTATAAAGATTGGCTCATGTTCAATCGGAGTCAGGTGAAAAATATGTTTGACAATGAGGCGTTTGCATTTCTTGGTGATGACAAGGATATACGTAGAGCGGTGTTTGCAAGCAAGTGGCTTGATCAAGAACTTAAGCCACAAAGAGGTTTTTTGGCTGAAATGAATCAGTTGATTCAGACAATATAAGGAGGCACGCTATGGATACGTACCGTTACTTGAGGGAGCCAAAGGTTCGTCACCAACTGTTCGAGTGGTGGAAGAGTCTGAGCGAAAATGATTTTGAAAGAAATAAAGTAAAAATCGGCAAGGGGGACCGTGCTCGCCTCCGTAGAGTTGAGCGTCCTGAAGATGCTCTTTTGACGGAGCCTTTCTTTCGGTTTTTACATATGATGCCACCAGAATGGGCATTACCGGACAATATTCTAAGGTCTGCGCTGATTGCTTCAGTTCTGTCTCACGTAGATAAACATGATGACGATGAGAAAATGAGCTTTGCAACACAACTGGCAACACCCAAAAAGGTGACCGACAAAAAACCTCGCATGTCTGTGCTTCGTTTCCAGCAACTTCAAAAAAGTAGAGATCCTGAAGAGTTTTTTCGAAGATTGCTGAGATCACTGCAGTTGGCGGAAAACCCAATTAATATATTTTCCTTAGCTGATAGTATCTGGCATTGGATGGAAGAATATAGGTTTGGAGTCAATCGTAAACCTACAAAACGTTTATCCGTAAGATGGGCTACGGATTATTATCTCGCATTACCAAAATAACCAACAACTCACAAAAAGGAGACAAACAATGGGCCGTTTCGTACAGATCCACATGTTGACATCTTATCCCCCTGCGAATTTGAATCGCGATGATCTTGGTCGCCCCAAAACGGCAAAAATAGGAGGTTTCGACAGACTGAGAGTTTCTTCACAAAGCTTAAAGCGAGCTTGGAGAACATCGGAAATATTTAAGGAAACTCTTGATGGTCATATCGGCGTAAGGACCAAGCTGCTTGGCGTGAGTGTGTATAACGACTTAAGAGCTGGGAATATCGACCACGCGAAGTCGTTAGAATGGGCTAAGCTCATTGCAAATGAGTTTGGCAAGTTAAAGGAATTCTCGAAGGATGAAAAAAAGAAACTAAAGGAACTGTCCAAAGAAGTGAGGGAAGTAAAAGAGTTGATAGAGCTGGAGATAGATCAATTAGTGTTTGTTGACACCGAGGAAAAAAAGTTGGTAACCGAACTCGTAGGAAAAATGATCTCCCGAAATGATGGTCCCCAAAAAGACGAGCTTAATCTTTTGCGAAAACAAATGCGTGCTGTTGATATTGCAATGTTTGGTCGCATGTTGGCCTCAAAGCCTGAATACGAAATCGAGGCCGCCTGCCAAGTTGCTCACGCCATCAGCGTTCATCCCGTGGTCATCGAGGACGACTATTTTACTGCCATTGACGATCTGAATGACGGCAGCGAGAATGCCGGAGCCGCCCACATCGGCGAAACCGGTTTTGCCGCGGGTCTGTTCTATTCTTATATCTGTATCAATCGTGAGCAGCTTATCAAAAACCTAGGTGGCGATGAGGAATTGGCCATGAAAGCCATAAAGGCTTTAACCGAAGCAGCGGTAAAGGTCTCACCCAATGGCAAGCAGAACAGTTTTGGCAGCCGTGCCTATGCCAGCTATGTATTGGCAGAAAAAGGTGATCAGCAACCCCGCTCACTATCCGTCGCCTTTTTAAAGCCGATCATGAACCAAGGGATCGAAGGTGTGGATTTCGGAACAGCGGCGATTAATGCGCTTACTACACATCGCGATAATATGGATACAGTGTATGGCTCGTGCGCCGATGATTGTTGCTCATTTAATGCTCTTGAAGGCGAAGGCACCCTGGCGGAACTCCTGGCATTTGTGGCCGAATAAAGGGGGGAATCATGGAATACCTATTGTTTCGCCTCTATGGCCCCCTGGCCAGTTGGGGAGAGATTGCGGTGGGTGAATCCCGTCATACTGCCATCTACCCTAGCAAATCGGCACTGGTGGGGCTTTTGGCGGCAGCCCTCGGCATCTGTAGGGACGAGGAAGAACAGCAAGCCAAACTTGCTGCCGGATACCGTTTTGCTGTCAAGGTCATCAGCGCCGGTCATCCATTACGCGATTATCACACCACGCAAGTTCCGGATTCGGTCGGCAAGTTCGTCTACCGTACCCGCCGTGATGAACTGATTACCGGCAAAGAACGGCTCGGTACGATTTTGTCCAGCCGCGAATACCGTTGCGATGCGCTTGCACTGGTGGCTGTCGTGGCGGAAGAAGCTGCTCCGTATTCGTTGAGTGAAATTACGAATGCACTACTGAAACCGAAGTTCCATCTGTATCTCGGTCGCAAATCATGCCCACTGGCTGCCCCGCTCAATCCGGTGCTACAAAAGGCTGCTGGTTTCGGTGAAGCCCTGGATTCTTACCAATTCGGTGCACTGTATGTTTCTAAATATGATCTACGTACTGCTGAACAAGAGAGCAAGGAAAAGGGTGGCAGATTGCAAGAAACATCCGGGCTGACCAAATTTTCGCAACGGGACAGCGTTGTCTTTACCTACGGCAATTATCCGGTTCGTTATTATTGGGAAGGAGATGGCGGAGACCTTGTTCCGCAGCAGACACTGATACGTCATGACCTGCCTTTATCCCGCAACAGATGGCAGTTTAGCCAGCGTACCGAGCACCTAAGCCTTGGAAAGGAGGAAGCATGATGTACATTTCCAGGATCAGAATCAGACCAGATGCGCGGGATCTGCATCTGTTGATCGATACCAACAGTTATGGCGTTCACCAGCTGTTGTGGAAATTGTTTCCGGCGAAAAGTGAGGGACGACGTTTTCTTTTCCGCGAAGAAGTCGCCCGGGAGCAGATACCGTTTAACAAAGGGGTGAGGGGGGAACCGGTATTTTACACAGCTTCAGAAACAGAACCCATAACCACTCATCCGTTGTTTGCCGTGGAAATCAAGCCATATGCCCCCCGTTTGAACGAGGGTGACCGGCTGGCATTCAGATTGAGGGCAAACCCAGTACAGCTGGCAAAAAGGAAACGTACCGCAGAGGAGTTGGAGCAATGGCGTAAAAAACGTGCTGAACGCGGGCTTCAACCAACAAAATCGATTGAAAGAGATCGTACTGAAAAAGTTGTCCGGCATGATGTAGTCATGGATGCTCAGCAGCGCCTCTTGCGGGAGCTGGCTGAAAAAACGGGTGTTTCCGTCAATGGTAAAAAATCTGATATGAAAAAAGACCTTCTGGCATCCTGGCGACATGTGACCGAGATCCAGTCAACTGAGGACATTTTGAGAAAGGTAATACTTGAAAATGAGCGTTACGAAGATGTGGCAATCAGCAGATTTAATACAGCCAGGTTGCTTGATACAGCACTAAAGGCGAGTATGAACAAAGCTTTGGAAACGTGGTTGAGCAGGAAAGGGGAAAGTTGCGGATTTACCCTTGCCCACGATGTAAGCGGGCGGTTGAAATTCCAAGCAGAAGGTTATCAATGGCACGCTCTCCCCAAAAAAGGAAAGATGGCTGGCTTTAGTTCCGTCGATTTCGAGGGTGAACTGGAAGTGACGGACACCTCATTATTTTCCAAGGCACTGTTTACCGGCATCGGCCCAGCCAAGGGTTTTGGTTGCGGGTTGATGCTGGTACGGCGGGTGTAAGTTGGGTGAGTGGCTATAAGGGCAATTCATGGATTATCCACACATGAGTTGCCTCAACATCTCAAAAAGAAAGGCTGTTTATGAGCAGATCAGTACATGCCGCTAGCGACCGTATCATTGTGGTGGATGTTGAAACCACCGGTCTTTCTGTACAACGGGGCGGGCGGGTGATCGAGGTGGGGGCCGTGGCAGTGGAGGATGGTGTGATCGTAGCTGAGTTTGCTACACTGATCGACACCGATGCAGTCATCAGCTACGGTGCCTACCGAGTACATGGCATTTCAGAAGAGATGCTATCTGGACAGCCAGAGCCTGCCGAAGTCTGGCCCCAGTTTTGGGAGTTTGTCGGCAATGCGCACTTGGTGGCTCACAATGCACCGTTTGA
>Ga0265295_1005460_pt1 | contig 16187 bp, 15 predicted proteins | sample Munlansysbiofilm_FD_192503 | JGI IMG/M metagenome (GOLD analysis project Ga0265295, IMG submission 192503) | Leachate microbial communities from a municipal landfill in Southern Ontario, Canada - Methane capture system biofilm | ecosystem: Engineered > Solid waste > Landfill > Unclassified ... | reverse complement strand
GAAGGTAACTTCCACCTCTTTTCTGCATCCGATTTCTTGCAAAGTGAGGATCACCCATGTTTTCATTGCTTAGTGCTATGGCTGCCCCAGAGGCATCTGGCGGTGCCGCAGGTTCCACCGGCTCCATGATGACGACCTTCGTAACGTTCGGTCTCATCATTGTCATCTTCTATTTTTTGATCATCCGTCCGCAGAAAAAGCGTGACAAGGAGACCAAGGAGATGCTTGCTGCTATCAAGAAAGGGGACAAGGTAGTCTCTATTGGTGGTATTCATGGTACTGTCTTGGCGGTCAAGGAGACCACGGTAGTCGTTAAGGTCGATGACAATGCCCGCATCGAATTCTCCAGGAATGCAATCAGCAGTATAGTCGACCGCAAGGCCGAAGGCACTTCCGCTTCCAGTAAGAAGAAGGCGAAGAAGGAAGAGCAAGTCAGCGCCCCTGAGACAAAGAGTGAGAGTGCTGCCGTCGAAGCTGATGCCGAGAAGAAAGACAACAACTAATCTATTAAAGACAATCTGGAGAATATCATGAAAAAACGGAGTCGTCTGGTGATCGTTCTGGTGGTCGTCTTGTTGTGCGGATACTTCTTGTATCCCACGATTGCGTGGTATGGATTCGTACCGCAAGACGCCAAGGAACTGGCAACAGGCTCAAATGTACAGATCAAGGAGTACTCTCGTGGACAGGCTTCACGGGACCTTCGTGCACTGAAGGATCTGGTGGCACAGGATGCTCAGCAAACCTTGCCCACAGAGTATGCATACCTCAAGGATGTTGCAAAGGCCAACTACAAGGCCATGAAGCGCTCGGTCCCCAAGACTTGGACGATTGAAGCTCTGTTTGCAGGGTTCTACAATGAGCAGGGTATGTTCGATGCTGCAGAGTCCTATTACCGAACCAGCCTTCTTGAGCTGAAGGCATTGGGCAACAAGGCTCTCCAGCTGGGTTTGGACCTGCGTGGTGGTATGAGCATTCTGCTTGAGGCAGATACTGCTGCCTTCCAGGCTAAGAAGGGTTCAAGCGCTTCTGCAGCTGAGGTTTCCGAGGCTATTCGCCAGGATATTGAGATTCTGGAAAAACGCATCGACCAGTTTGGTGTCAGCGAGCCGGTAATCCGATTGCAGGGTAGTGACCAGATCCTCATCGAGGTTCCTGGTGCAGCCGATCCAGAGCGTGTAAACTCCTTCCTTCGCGGAAAGGGTAGCTTGGTCTTCAAGATGGTTGACACTGAACTCAGTGCACAGCTTGTGGAGTATTATCAGGCGAATCCGTCCGAAGTGTACACCGACACCGGTGCTCTGAAGCAGCCTTCCTTCCTGCCCGCAGGAAAGATTGCCGCCGGGTACTATGTAAGTGATGAGTATGGAATCGATGAGCTTGAGCGCTATGTGGTCATCGAGGAAGCAATCGGCCTGGATGGCATGCACCTTGAGAGTGCAACCACGGCAACCGATGGCATCACCGGCAGGCCGGTGGTCAACTTCCAGCTTGACAGCCTTGGTGGCGACATCTTCTATAAGTTGACCTCCACCAATGTAGGCAATACGCTCGCAGTGGTCATGGATGGTAAGGTCAAGGCTATGGCAACCATCAATGAAGGCATTCGCAATCAGGTCCAGATCTCCGGCTTCAATGCTGAAGAAGCGAATGACCTGGCCATCGTGCTGCGCACCGCGGCCTTGCCGATCGAGCTGGTGGTTTCCAGCCAGCAGGCAGTGGGAGCAACCCTTGGTGAAGATGCCGTCAATGCAGGCGTGAAAGCAATTGCTGTCGGTCTCATTTTGGTCATCCTCCTCATGTTTGCATACTATAACCTCAGTGGCTTGGTCGCTGACTTGGCCCTGCTGTTCAACCTGTTCATCATGATCAGTGTCCTTTCTGCTTTCAATTTCACCCTGACTCTGACCAGTGTTGCTGGCCTTATCCTTACCTTGGGCATGGCAGTCGACACCAACGTCATCATCTTTGAGCGTATCAAGGAAGAGAGAAGGTTGGGCAAGAGCGACATTGCTTCGATCAAGGCAGGTTTCGACAAGGCTTTCTGGACCGTCATGGACGCCAATATCACGACGATCATTGCGGCCTTGGTTCTTTCCCAGCTGGGAAGCAGTTCGGTCAAGGGCTTTGCGAATACGCTCGCCATCGGTATCGTCAGTTCGGTGTTCACCGCGCTGTTCGTATCGCATCTCGTTTTTGATGCGACCGTTGCTCACCGCGAGGGTAAGAAGCTGCACATCAGCTGGAGGAAAAACTAAATGCTTAAGAACGATATTCCTGTCATCAAACTTCGCTGGTATTCCTGGGCTTTGGCTGCAGTCCTCCTGATTGCCGGAGCAATCTCCTTGGTTGCGTTCGGTGGATTCAACCTTGGTGTTGACTTCGAAAGTGGCCTCAGCCAGCGCATCCAGATTGCTCCTGTTGGTCTTGAAGTCACGTATAGTGGCAACAAGGATGCTGTGCTCTCCATCAGCGGTTCGGCTCTCTCCCTAGAGGTTCGCGGTGATGAAGGGGTTTCCACCACTTCATTCCGCTTTGCAGCCCATCCCACGGCAAAGGATCTTGCTTCGGCTCTTTCAGGCGTTGCACAGGTTTCTGCAACTGCAGTGGACGGCTCACTCAGAAGCGAGGATCTGCTCAGTGGATACGGTTTCCCTGCAACCCTTTCTGCAACACCCACCCGGATGAACTTCCAGAGCACCGGCAATGCTTCCATCGAGGATGTACGCTCGGCTCTCGCTTCCTTGGGTAATGTGAAAGTGCAGACCGTTGGTTCTTCTGCCGGCCAGACCTTCCAGATCCGCTTGGGCATCAAGGACAATGCAACCCAGTCTTCCATGGAAGATGAGGTCAAGACAGCCCTTGCCGCTCACTTTGGTGAAGGCAATGTGGTAGTGCTCCAGAGCGACTACATTGGTCCGAAGTTCAGTGCAACCCTGCTTTCCAGCTCAATTCTGGCAATCGTAGTGGCCATGGCACTGATTCTTGTCTATGTCTGGATCCGCTTCCGTTTTGCCTACGCAGTCTCTTCCTTGATTGCCTTGCTGCATGACATCCTGATGATGCTCACTGTCATCTCGCTGTTGCGCCTCGAGTTCTCCAGCACCACGATTGCAGCGTTGCTGACAATCATCGGCTATTCACTGAACAACACAATCGTTATTTTCGATCGTGTCCGTGAAAATGTGATGCTGAACAAGGACGCTTCGCTTTCGGCGCACATTGACCGCAGTGTGACCCAGTCGATGAGCAGAACCGTCATGAGTGCTGTCACCACCTTGGTTGCGATTCTTCCCTTGGCTATCTTTGCCTCGGGCGATATCCAGCTCTTCGCGGTGAACATGGGATTCGGTATTCTCTTTGGTACCTTCTCTTCCAACCTGCTCGCTCCAGCGATGCTCTATTGGATCAGCAAGGCCCAGAAGAAGGCCAATGTGGATCAGGTGGTTCAGAAGACCGAATAGGCTGGATTCTCAGCTTATCCTGAAAACGCTGCCGTGGGGTTATCTTGCGGCGGCGTTTTTGTCATACTAGGGAATTATGAAGATAGTACTGTCCAAAACAATGGGGTATTGCAACGGAGTCTCTCGAGCACTCGATCTGGCAGAACAAGCCATTGATGAGGCCAGAGGCAAGCAGTTGCCGGTCTATTCCTTGGGAAAGCTCATCCATAACCGGCAGGTATGTGAGCGTTTTGCCAAAGAGGGACTTGAAGAGATCAGCCATCCTGAGGGTCATGATTCAGGCATGGTCATCTTGAGAGCCCATGGAATACCTGACCGTCTGCGCAGTGAATTTGTTGAGGCGGGTTTCATCCTGGTCGACGCAACCTGCCCCGTAGTCAAGCGCAACCTTCATCTCATTGGCCAATACAGCAAGACCCATTCCATTCTCGTAGTCGGCCATAAGGGCCATCCGGAATCGATAGCAATGCAAGGTGTGATGGTCGATGGATCAGTCTGTCCGACCACATTGCTTTGTACCGTTGAGGATGTGAAAGCTCTAGCTGGCGTGCATGCCTATGCAGTATTCGTCCAGACAACGTTTGACCAGCAGCTCTGGACTGAAATTCGCAGTGCCTTGGTAGCACATACCCATACCGGTTGTGAGATGCTCTTTGTAAATGAGATCTGCCCCAACTCACTCAATAGACGCCAAGCAGTCCTTGAACTCGCAGAACAGTGCGATGCAGTGGTGGTGGTCGGCGGCAAGGAGAGTGCCAATACCAGAGCCCTGTATGCTTTGGCTTTGGAAAAGGGCAAACCTGCTTGGCATATCGAGGATGCTACAGAGATTGTACCGCAGATGTATGAGTATGCTACACTGGGGATAACGGCAGGAGCATCCACCCCCTCATCCCTGATCGATGAGGTTGTCCAGAGACTTCAACAGGAGTAATGCATGAACACAACGAATAGAGGGATTCCCATTCCCACCATCAAGCGTTTCCCTTCCTACCTCAGGTTGCTCAAGGGGTATCGTGAAGAGGGTATGCAAACTGTTTCAGCAACCGTACTGGCAGAAGAGTTGGGACTCAAGCCGATTCAGGTTCGCAAGGATATTTCCTGCACTGGCATCGAGGGGAAGCCTAAGGTAGGCTTTACGGTCATCAAGCTTATAGACGCAATCATCCATACACTGGGATGGGACAATGCAACGGATGCCATTCTCATAGGAGCCGGTCATCTTGGGTCGGCACTTGCCCGATACGAGGGGTTTGAGAGCTATGGGTTGAAGATTGTTGCTGCGTTTGATATCGATCCAAGCAAGTGCGGGGCGTTTTTGGGGGAAGTTCCTGTCTTCCCACTCGACGAGGTAAGCCAATACATTGAAGAGAATCATGTGAATATCGGTGTGCTTGCTGTACCTGCAGTCCAGGCTCAGGAAGTGGCCGAGCTCTTGGTTTCCTGCGGTATTCTCGCAATCTGGAACTTTGCTCCGAAAGATCTGAAACTGCCCGAACGTGTGGTGGTCCAGCGTACTGATCTTGCAACCAGTTTTGCCGTGCTCTCCGCAAAGGTGAAGCGAAAGATGAACAAGGAAGAGTTGATCGGGGAAGAGGACGAGTGGTAAAACAAATATCCTAGTTGGAGAGCGCATTGTTTATAAATGAATAATAACGTGAATGATGTAATAATAATAACCGCTATTATCCAATAATATCCTCTATAAATAGGCAGTAGTCTCGAATAAAATGCCTTAATCACTAAATTTATTGACGTCTCCATGCACTTCGCGTTAGTATGTGGCCAACATAAGAACATGAGGTTTTCAACATGGAAAAACTGGTCGTCGAACTCTGTATGGGAAGTTCTTGCTTTGCCCGGGGCAATGCACAAACACTTGCTGCCTTGGAGACCTTTCTCAAGGATGAAGGACTGGGAGAGCATGTTGAGCTGGTTGGACATCTTTGTCTCGGATCGTGCTCGAAGGGCCCCAATCTGAGGATAGGGGAGACAACCTACAGCGGTCTCGATACCGGCAGTGTCATTGACCTGGTCCGTTCTGCATTGAAGGAACGGGGAGCGATGATATGATTTACCCCATCTACACCGAGCTGACCGAATGTCGCGACTGCTACAAGTGTGTGCGCGGCTGTCCGGTGAAAGCCATCCAGGTCAAGGATGGTTCTGCAGTGGTGGTGAAGGACCGCTGCATCTACTGTGGGCACTGTGTTGACATCTGCCCTTCCCATGCAAAGAAAATTCGCAACGACCTCGCAAGGGTCCGCCAGTTTCTTACCAGTGGACGAAAGGTCTACTGCAGCCTGGCGCCCTCTGCTGCGTCTGAGTTTCCTGATGGCATGGATGCCTTAGTCCTGGCCTTGCAGCAACTTGGCTTCAGTGGGGTCAGTGAGACAGCCTTGGGTGCAGCCTTGGTCAATGAGGCGATAGAAAGCTATGCCCAAGAGCATGGGGATGTGTACAATAGCATCTCAACAGCTTGCCCAACAGTGGTGCAAGCCATCAAGAAGTATTATCCGTCCCTGGTAGGCAATCTGAGCAAGATCCCTTCTCCCTTGCAGTGTCACAGTGCATATCTGCGCTCGTTGTACGGGCAGGAGATCGGCATTGTGTTCATCGGGCCGTGCATCGCCAAGAAGGTCGAAGCGGACGAGACTCCCGGGTACCCCGATTTTTCCCTTACCTTTGAGGAGCTTCGCACGTGGCTGGATCTTGAACATCTCGATCTGTCTCTCCTTTCTGATCAGATTGCTTTGGATCCACAGCTCGTTCCAGGTTTCGTCCCCTGTAGGGCCGGCAAGTCTACCCTCTATCCGGTGGAGGGTGGCATGATAGCCTCTCTTGCGTGGGGTTCGGATCCGTTTCAGACCAAAGCGGTAGCCATCAGCGGTTCCGCCCAGGTACTGGGAACCCTTGGGGGAATGCAGTGCGGGCAGGAACACAGCAACTTCTTGGAATTGCTCTTTTGCGAAGGAGGGTGCATCAACGGACCCGGAACACAGAAGGGTCGTTCCTCGGCTTCCAAGAAGGCACTTGCTTCGCGCTACACCCGCAGCCGCATTGCCGAACAAGGACCCGTCTTCGACGGAGACCCTGCATTCGCCCGCAATCTGTTGGATAAGGGATACGCCCTTATTGAAGAGCCGGGAACGATTGAAACAAACCTTCCTGTCTCCTCCTTTGTTTCCAACCACAGTGAAGCGGAGATTGAGCATGCCCTGAAGTTCCTTGGCAAGCGGGACAAGGCTGAGGAGCTGAACTGCGGTGGGTGCGGTTACAATAGTTGCCGTGAAATGGCAATTGCATATCTTGACGGCATGGCCGAGCCGGAAATGTGCGTAACCAAGATGCGAAAGGAAGCCCAGAGCAAGATTGACGTACTGCTGCGCACGATTCCCATCGGGGTGGTCATTGTTGATGACCAACTGCGCATCGTCGATTGCAACTCCAGTTTTCTTCACCTCTTCAGCGAGGTGGACTTTATCATCGAAGGAGATTTGCTCAATCTGGTGGGAGGGCTTCCTCTTGAGCGATTTGTTCCCTTTCATGAGAAATTCGCTGATCAGTTTACCAATGCACATGCACAACAGTACCGATTGCACTATCAGGATAAGTTCTTGAAGGTCACCTTCTTCTCCGTGGAGAAACAGCACTTGGTGGGAGCTCTCTTTGAAGATATCACCACACCCACCGTACGACGTGAGACGGTGATCAAGAAGGCCGAAGACGTCATCCAAAAGAGTCTGGAAACGGTTCAGCAGATCGCCTCACTTCTGGGAGAGAATGCGGCTGAGACGGAGATCATGCTCAACAGCCTCATCGATGCATTCAAGGTTCCTGGGGCAAATCAGAGTGATGGGTTTACCAAGGAAGAGTCATGAACGATATTTTCATCGACGTGGACTACGCCCAGATATACAAGCATGGCCAGAAGATTGGGGGGGATGTATTTCTGCTCTCGCGAAATCCTGAGAACGACCAGATCGTCTGTACCCTCAGCGATGGTCTGGGCAGCGGAGTGAAGGCAAACGTGCTTGCAAGCCTCACTGCACGCATGGCCCACAAGCTGAGCTTCAGCCCGATGGATCTCACACACTCGGCACGCATCATCATGAATACGTTGCCGGTCTGCAAGGAGCGTAAGATCAGTTATGCGACCTTCACCATCGCCGATATCCGTCATGAGGAAGGTGAGGAAGTGAAGGTCAATCTGGTTGAGTATGACAACCCATCGGCCTTGGTGTTCCGTGGGGCAAACAGCTATCTTTGGCAGCCTGAGCGCATTGACCTTGAACGCGAGGGGGCCTTCAAGCAGGAAGTGCTTGGCCATTCGCAACTGAAGCTTTCCATAGGAAGCCGTTTGGTGATCTTCAGCGATGGGGTTACCCAAGCAGGGATGGGAAAGGCCCTTCCCTTAGGCTGGCGCCTTGAAGGGGTGCGGAGTTTTGCCCAAGCCCAGATAGAGGCCAACCCCGATATCTCTAGTCATGACCTGGCCCAGGCGATTGTCTGCAGGGCTCACAGTCTCGATAGGCTCAGTGCAAAGGACGATATCACCTGCATGGTGGTGTATGTGCGCAAGCCACGCAGGACCTTGGTGGTGACCGGGCCTCCCTTCACCGTCGAGCACGATCAGGATTTGGTGGATAAGATTTCCCGCTTCGAGGGAAAGAAGATTGTAAGTGGCGGAACAACGGCCCAGATCGTAAGCCGCTTGCTTGCAAAGCCACTGAAAGTTGACATGAGTTGTTGGTCACCCCAGGTTCCTCCTTGTTCGACGATGGAAGGCATCGACCTGGTAACAGAGGGGATGCTCACCTTGAGCAAGGTGGCCATCGCCTTGGAACAGAAGAAACCGGTACGCTCCCTGCCCAACGATGCGGTGAGAAAGTTCATCCAGGTGATGCAGGAGAGCGATCAGGTGCACTTCATCGTAGGAACGAAGATCAATGAGGCTCACCAGGATCCGAACATCCCGGTGGAGATCGGTATACGCAGAACCTTGATCGGAAGGCTGCGCAAAGCCTTGGAAGACAATTATTTGAAAGAAACGTCACAGGAATATATCTGACGGAAGGAGAACAGGATGGGAAAGAAAGAGCGGATATCTGTCAAAATTTGTGTGGGAACTGCCTGCTTTGTGCAGGGTGGTGCCGATTTGCTGCTGTACAATGAGTTCCTGGATCCGGTAGTCCTGGGTGGCTGTGATATTGAAGGGGTCTCCTGTCTTGGTGGCTGCAAGGATCCCAATGCCAAGGATCGTCCTCCGTATGTCCAGATCGATGGCGTCATTCATGGGGATATGACCCAAGAGAAGCTGTGCAAGCTGCTTTCGGAGGCTGTCCATGCTTGAACTGAACAACCAGTATACGGTGATGAAGCGACAAGTCCATGCCGAGGTGCTCAAGGCTTTTTTTGCCGGGACGCTGGAGCAAGAGGTGGATGCGCTTCCCATCAAGATCATCCCCAAGGCCAGGATTTCCAACCGCTGTTGCATCTACAAGGAGCGGGCTATGGTCCGCTATCGCATCATGGCACTGATGGGCATCAACATCGAGACAGAGGATGATGAACTGAGAAGTCTCTCTTCCTACGTCAGGGAAGTCATGGAGGAGGACAAGCCTGTTGCTCCGATCCTGACCACCATCAGTACCGCCTGCTCGTCCTGCCCTCCTGACCGCTACCTTATCAGCGAAGCTTGCCGTGGCTGTTTTGCCCGGCCTTGCCTGGCTAATTGCCCGAAGGACTGCATCACGTTCACAAATGGCCAAGCTCATATCGATGAGAGCAGGTGCATCCGTTGCGGCAAGTGTAAGGAAGTCTGTCCGTTCCATGCCGTGGTGCACATTCCCGTCCCTTGTGAAGAAGCTTGTCCCGTCAATGCGGTAAGGAAGAACGAGGAAGGATATGTGGAGATAGACTATCAGAAGTGCATCAGCTGTGGGCGCTGTGCAATGAGCTGCCCGTTTGGGGCCATTGTTGAGCGTTCGGGCGTCATGCCTGTGGTGAAGATGCTCAAGGCAGGACAGCACGTGACAGCCCTCATTGCTCCTGCGATCGAAGGGCAGTTCCCCGGAACACTTGCCCAGATCAAGCAAGCTCTCTTGGCCACCGGATTTTCCTCTGTCATGGAGGTATCCCAGGGGGCTGAGACAACCAGCCTCCATGAGGCCCATGAGCTGAGCGAGCGCAAGGCTGAAGGAAAGGGGTATATGACTACCAGCTGTTGTCCCGCGTACATGGAACTGGTGGACAAGCATCTTCCCTTCCTTGCAGAACGGCGTTCATCAGCACTTTCGCCGATGGGCTACGCTGCTCTGGAGGCGAAAAAGGCCCATCCCGAGACCAAGACGGTCTTCATCGGGCCCTGCCTGGCCAAGCGGGTTGAAGCCGTGAGGCTGAAGACCATCGACGGTGTGCTGACTTTCAGCGAACTGGCGAGTCTGTTCATCGCGAAAGGCGTGGATGTGCGTGAGATGGAGATGGCTGACCTTGGCGTTACCGACTCCTTTGAGGATTGTCGCGAGTTTGCCCTCAGTGGTGGGGTGGCATCCTGTGTGCTCAGCCGGTACGCGAAGGCCGACGAGGTGGTGGTGCTTCCTGTCAACGGCATAGACAAGAAAATGTTCCGTACCATGAAAATCTGGGACAAGCGCCAACCTGAGGCCAACCTGATCGAAGTGATGTGCTGTGACGGGGGTTGCATCAACGGTCCCGGCGTGGTAGTAAAACCTTCTGTAGCCTTGAAACTGAGAGGCGGCAATAAAGCTGCCGCTCCAGTGAAAGCGATGCGTGCCATTGTAGGCGCAAGGGAGTAAGAGAATGCACGACCTGGGAAGCGGCTCGGTTCTTGAGCAGCTCGAGGCATTGGTGGATGCATGGGATGGCAGTATCGAAAGCCGATATTGCCATTTGGCCAACGCAGCCGCCTACTTGTACGAGCAGATGAGTGATGTCATCTGGCTGGGCTTCTATCTTTCGGTTGGTCATGAGGGCAATCTGATGCTCGGTCCGTTCCAAGGTAAGCTTGCCTGCACTGATATCCTGCTCGGGCGGGGTGTCTGCGGCAAAGCTGCCCAGGAAGGGAAGAGTGTCCGTGTCTCTAATGTGCATGCCTTTGCCGACCACATTGTGTGTGACAGTGCAAGCAACAGTGAGCTGGTGGTGCCGCTTTTCGATTCTGGCAAGAGAGTGGTCGGGGTCTTGGATGTGGACAGTGCCAGCTTCGACCGGTTTTCAGAAGCTGACCAGCAACTTCTTGAAGGAGCTGCCGAGATACTCTCTCGCGTGCTTTGGACTTGACTAATTGCACGTTTGTGAGCATGCTACTTTCTAAGGCGTTGAGAAAGACGAGTAGTTGGAAGCGGAGCCACAGAGAGGATTCCCAAGGTTGAGAGGAGTCTGGCAGGCGCCCGATGAAAACCCCTTTTGAGCCGCATACCGAACGGTACACCCAGTAGGCTATGCCGCGCACCTGGCGAAACAGGTACAATGAGCGTCTTTTTCGGCGTCTGAGAGTCGGAAAAGGAAGCAAGGTGGAACCGCGGAACATGAGAGCTCTCATGTCTTCGTCCTTGCCGGATACGGAACATGCCGTACCGGAGAGGGAAGGCATGAGGGCTTTTTTTGGTATATGCATCCTACGGGATGAGGAGGAGATAGTATGGCAAAGGAAGAAGCAGGAGAAAAACTCTCCAGAATCAGGCACTCGATGGCTCACGTCATGGCTGAGGCTGTGCTGCAGATGTTCCCCACTGCCCAGATAGCGATCGGTCCAGCGATCGAGAATGGATTTTACTACGATTTTGACCTGCCCCGGCAGCTGGTCACTGAGGACCTCGAGGAGATCAGTGAACGCATGCGAGCCATCATCAGTGAGGACAAGCCGTTTGTTCGGACGGTTGTCAGCCGCGCTGAGGCCCAAGAGAAATTTGCCGGTCAGGTCTATAAGCAGGAGTTGCTCCAGGCAATTCCTGAGGACGAGGAAGTTTCGCTGTACAATCAGGGTGGTTTCACCGATTTGTGCCGCGGACCCCACGTGGAAACCACCAAGGAATTGAAGGGTGATGCCTTCAAGCTCATGAGCATTGCCGGAGCATACTGGAGAGGCAAGGAGACCAATCCCATGCTTACCCGTATTTACGGTACTGCTTGGTCGAATGCCAAGGAGCTCAGGCTCTATCTGCAGCATCTCGAGGATGTTGAGAAGCGCGACCACCGAAAGCTCGGCAAGGAGCTCGATCTCTTCAGCCTTCATGAAGAGGCTGGTCCCGGTCTGGTCTACTGGCATCCGATGGGTGCAAGAATCCGTCAGGCGATTGAGACGTTCTGGAGAAGTGAGCATTATGCGAACGGCTACGAGATGGTGTACACCCCCCATATCGGGCGCTCCTGGCTCTGGGAGACCAGCGGCCACCTGGGTTTCTACAAGGAAGGGATGTATCCTCCGATGGAGATGGACAAGAGCGACTACTATGTCAAACCGATGAACTGTCCGTTCCACATCATGATCTACAAGAACAGCAAGCGCTCCTATCGTGACCTTCCGTTCCGTTGGGCTGAGCTTGGAACTGTCTATCGATATGAGAAGGCTGGTGCCATGCACGGGTTGATGCGGGTGCGCGGCTTCACCCAGGATGATGCACACCTGTTCGTCACTCCTGACCAGATGAATGATGAGATCCTGGAAGTCTTGCGGTTCAGTCTGCATATGCTCCACAGCTTTGGCTTCACCGAGATCAACGCATACCTTTCGACCATGCCGGAGAAATCGGTGGGCGATCCTGCTCGGTGGGCGGATGCCACTGAGGCACTTCGCAAGGCAATTGTGGCTGAGGGACTCTCATATGAGGTTGATGAGGGCGGCGGCGCATTCTATGGTCCGAAGATCGATCTGAAGATAAAGGATGCCATCGGCCGTGAGTGGCAGCTTTCGACGGTGCAGTTTGACTTCAACGAACCCGAACGCTTTGACATGACCTTTGTCGACAAGGACGGGGTGGAGAAGCGTCCCTACATGATCCACCGTGCATTGCTTGGCTCCATCGAGCGCTTCTTCGGCGTTCTCATCGAGCACTATGCCGGAGCTTTCCCGCCGTGGCTTGCTCCCGAGCAAATCAAGCTCATTCCTGTCGGGGAGACCTTCTTCGACTATGCGAAGCAGCTTGAGATGCGCTTGCGAAAGGAAGGCTTCCGGGTCAGCGCAGACCTTGGTGATGACCGCATGAATGCCAAGATCCGCAACGCCCAGCAGCTGAAGATTCCCTACATGGTGATCATCGGCGAGCGCGAAGCGCAGAACGATCAGGTATCGGTGCGTTACCGAACCGGAAAGCAGGAGAACGGCTTGACCACCCAGGCATTCATCGATTTGGTGAAAGCAGCAGTGGAGAGCAAGCAGCAGCTGTAGTACGAACAGAGCCGGAGCAATCCGGCTCTTTCGCTGTTTGGAGGAATATATGACGAAAGAAGCAGCATATGCGGCATTGGAGAAGTTGGACAGGCAGATAGTCCTGCTTGACCATATTGAGGCAACCTTGGCCTGGGACCAGGAGATTTCGCTCTCCGAGCAGGGGGTGGAAGAACGTTCATCCCAGCTTGGATGGATAGCCGAGCAGCGCCATCATCTTGTCAGTGGGCATGAGATGGAAGATTTGCTTGCACAGTTGGATGGATACCAGACAGACTCCTCTTTCCAAAAGGAGCTTGTTGCCCATCGCAAGCGTGAGTATGAGAAACAGGTGAAACTCCCTTCTGCGCTTGTTCGTTCAATTTCTGAACAAGCTTCCAAAGCTCATCAGAGTTGGGTTGAAGCTCGAAAAGCAGGTTCTTGGTCACTGTTTTCTCCTGATTTTCAACCGATGGTGGAGATGGTACGTGAGAAAGCTGATCTGCTTCGTTCAGAGGAGCAGTGTCTCTACGATCCATTGCTTGACAATTTTGAGCGGGGAATGAGGACTGATGAGGTGGACCGACTCTTTTCTTCGATCAAAGACACACTCAAGGACCTCGCCCAGAGGATGGAACAACATCCACTCGACGATGCATTCCTGAAACAGAAGTACGCCATCAGCGGCCAAGAGGTGTTCTCCCATCAGATACTGACGGATATGGGTTTTGATTTCAGCCGTGGCAGCATGGCGGTTTCGGTTCATCCTTTCACCACCACCGTAGGCGGAGATGATATTCGGATCACCACGCGCTATACAGATCCCAGTGTTGCGGACAGTCTGTTCTCCACCATCCATGAGGGAGGGCATGCGCTGTATGAGATGGGTGCCAACAGCGGACTGCTCAAGGGAACGAGCCTTGCAAACGGAGCAAGCCTGGGAATGCACGAGTCCCAAAGCAGATTGTGGGAGAATATCATCGGAAAGAGCCCTGAATTCTGGGAGCACTACTACCCGTTGTTTGCCAGCATCTTCCCTGCACAGACGTCGGGGATAGGCTTTGAACGGTTTGTGCAAGCCATAAACAAGGTGCAGAGAAATCCTATCCGGGTGAATGCGGACGAGGTGAACTACAGCTTGCATATCATTCTTCGTTTTGAGCTTGAACGTCAGATTATTGATGGCAATCTAACCGTTTCTGATATTCCTGAGGCTTGGGATGCAACGCATGCTGAGTTGTTCGGATATAGGCCTGATACACTGCAAGAGGGGGCGCTTCAGGATGTCCATTGGAGCAGCGGGGACTTTGGGTACTTTCCTACCTATGCCCTTGGCAATCTCTATGGTGCCCAGATCTGGGAGCGGGTGCAGAAAGAACTTGATGTATCCCACCTGCTGAAAACCGGACAGTTGGGAGAGATAAGTTCACTCCTCAGGGAGCACATTTATCAGAAGGGAGCACTGCAGAGCGGACTTGATACCCTGGTTTCCTACACCTCAAAGGGTCTTGACGCGACGTTGTTCACAAGCTACCTTGAAAACAAATTCAGCCGCTTGTTCGGCTAGCAAGAGGTCCCTATGAATATCCCGAATAAGCTTACCGTTTCGCGCTTGATCATGGCGCCCCTGTTTTTCATTGCCTTCCATCTTGCTTCGTGGTTCGGACCTCAAATGCAGAGCACCGCTTCCATCCTTACGCTGATTCTCTGGGCTGCAACCGAGCTCACCGATCTGCTCGATGGGCAGATTGCCCGCAAGAAGAATCTGGTGACTGACTTGGGCAAGGTGATGGATCCTTTTGCGGATACGTTCTCCCGTCTGACCTATTTTGTGTGTCTTTCCGGAGCTGGAGTCATGCCGCTGTGGACCTTCATCCTGATTATGTGGAGGGAGTTCTCCATCCTCTTTGTCAGGATGCTGATGATGGGCAAGGGAAAGCCTGTTGCTGCCAACATCTGGGGAAAGAGCAAGGCTGTATTGTATGCAGTCAGTGGTGCTCTTGGCATTCTTTACATTGCGCTGGGCAACTGGTTCCAAGATGCGTCGTTCCTTACCTCTGCACGTCCAGTCCTGACGGTTGTGTTCATTCTTGCCGCTCTCAGCTCTGTAATGTCCTTTCTGACGTATATCAAAGCCATCATCCGCGACGGCAGTCTCTCTTCAATGAGCCGCTAGATGAGCCTGACCATGCAGAATCTTTCCAATCTGACTCATAAAGAGGCTCTTTCCGTACAGTTCTTGCTCACCGATGTTGATGACACCATCACCACTGAGGGGAAGTTGCGCCCGGTTGCCCTTGAGGCGTTGTACCGGCTCAAGGAGGCGGGCATCCGTACCATCTGTGTAACCGGTGGGTCTGCAGGGTGGGGCGATACTTACTTGCGCCAGTGGCCGGTGGAGGCTGTTCTCAGCGAGAGCGGGGCAGTGTGTCTGTACCGGGAACAGGGAATGATCAGAAAGTATGTCCATCCATCCATCGTGCAGGAAGGGTATGCTCAGCGCTCTGAAGCTCTGATCAGGAAGGTGCTTTCCGAGGTTCCTGGTTCGAAACTTTCCAGTGACCAGTTTGCCCGTATCTATGATATTGCATTCGACCATGGCAGCGAGCCTCCCTACCTGGACAAGGAAGGGATCGAGCAGGTGGTTCGTCTGTGCAAGAGCATGGGTGCTGGGACCGCTGTCAGTTCCATTCATATCAATGCCTGGTTTGGTTCTTTTGATAAATTTGAGGGTTCTCGCTCCTTTTTTAAGGATGTGCTTGGACTTGATGAATCCGCCTTGCTCGAACAGAGTTGTTATTGTGGGGATGCGCCCAATGACCAAGTGATGTTTTCCCGATTCCCTTTGAGCTTTGGGGTCGGCAATATCCGTCAGCATGAGAAACATATGCAATTCTTGCCTCGTTATGCAGCTGTTTCCATCGGGGGAGCTGGTTTTGCAGAGATTGTGGATGCCTTGCTTGAGAAGCGTTGCTGAGAATTGTCGAAAATGTTTGGTAGGAACGCTTGACACTCAGAATGCTCTTTTGTTATGTTATCGGAGCACGCTGAACGACACCAAGTCTACAGCGGCAGATTTTTGACAGACATATGAGAGAAGAGAAGAGAAGATAAAACACGAGATGATTGCCGCAAGGCCGTTGATCGAGTGTATTTGGAAGCCGCAAGGGCTTCCCAGTCAATTACCTTAGAAATGATGAACAGTAGAGATGAAAAGCTACGTTCGTTTGCGAGGAAAGACAGGGCGAACTATTGAAGAAGTAGAGCCCGCGCCCTCGGGTGCGGGATTCCTATGACGGAGAGTTTGATCCTGGCTCAGAACGAACGCTGGCGGC
>Ga0265295_1005458_pt1 | contig 16199 bp, 18 predicted proteins | sample Munlansysbiofilm_FD_192503 | JGI IMG/M metagenome (GOLD analysis project Ga0265295, IMG submission 192503) | Leachate microbial communities from a municipal landfill in Southern Ontario, Canada - Methane capture system biofilm | ecosystem: Engineered > Solid waste > Landfill > Unclassified ... | reverse complement strand
ACTGTCCAGAATGAGTTGGCCGGCCGACAGGTGAATGGTTCGGCTGGCGGCGGCATGGTTTCGGTCACCCTCAACGGTAAGGGCGAACTGCTGGCGCTGGTCATTGAACCGCAACTCGTACAGCCAGAGAACACGCAAATGGTCCAGGACCTTGTCATTGCCGCGGTGAACGACGGCCTGAACAAGGCCAAAGAGATGGGCAAGGCTGAGATGGCCACACTGACCGGTGGTCTGCATATCCCCGGTCTGTTCTGATTGCCGTGCAGGTCATTCCGCCGGCGTTGGAACGCCTGATCGCCGATCTGAACAAGCTGCCGGGAATCGGGCGCAAGACTGCCACCCGCCTGGCCCTCTACATCCTTCGCCGACCGGCCGCCGAGGCCAGAAACTTGGCCGGCGACCTGGCAACGCTGCACGAGACCATCCACCTCTGCCACCAGTGCCACACCTTTTCTGAAACCGATCCCTGCATTATCTGCGGCAACCCTGGCCGCTCTTCCCGCCTTATCTGCGTGGTCGAGGAACCGGGCGACCAGATCGCCATCGAAAAGACCGGCGTCTTCCGGGGCGTGTATCACATTCTCCACGGCGTACTCTCACCCATGGACGGCATCGGTCCGGAGGAATTGAAGATCCGCGAACTCCTCGCCCGAGTCGATGCGGGGGCTGTGGACGAAGTGCTGATCGCCACCAGTTCGACCGTCCCCGGTGAGGCGACCGCCTCCTACCTTGCCGAACGTCTGCAACAGCGGGCGGTGCGGACGAGTCGCCTGGCGTGCGGCATTCCCATGGGCATGGACATCAAATATGCCGATGAGCATACCTTGGCACGGGCCATCGAATCCCGCCAGTCCATCCGGCAGTTCCCCTGACGCCGGCACACAGCGGTCCCGATCCTCCTGAAAACTGCACAGGCTTGTGCACACAGGGGAATTTCGCTTGACACCCCGGTCGTCTGCTGGTATTTGACTTGCGGTTTTCAGCGACTTGCTTTATAAAAGAAAACTTAAAGCTGCAAATTGGAGTAGGCGCGTAGCTCAGTGGGAGAGCGCTACCTTGACGTGGTAGATGTCGTCGGTTCGACCCCGTCCGCGCCTACCAATTTTTTCGAAAGGCTAGGATGCAGAAGTCCCTTCTGCTCATTAGCCTTTCCTTTTTACGGGCACGATGGCAGAGATAGCGGTTTCTTTACAAGATGGCGAAATAAAGACGTTTCCGCAGGGCACTGTGGTGGCGGATGCGCTGAAGGCGCTTGTTTCCGGAAAGAAGCGGAAAGAAACCATAGCTGTCAGGAGTAACGGCCGGTTGCTTGAACTGACCGCGCCCCTTACCGAAGACACCGTCATGGAGCCGGTGTCTGTGTCTTCCGAGGCCGGTCTCGAAATTCTCCGTCATTCCACCGCCCATATCATGGCCCTGGCCGTCAAGGAGTTGTACGGCGACCAGGTGAAGGTTGCCATCGGTCCGGCCATCGAGGACGGTTTCTACTACGACTTCGACCGGGACAAGCCCTTTTCGCCCGATGATTTCGCGGAGATCGAGGCCAAGATGGCGGAGATTGTCGCCGCTCGTCTGCCTTTCGTGCGCGAAGAGATGTCGCGGGAGGAGGCGATCCGTTTCTTCTCCGGGCTTGGCGAGCGCTACAAGGTCGAATTGTTGCAGGATATGGACGTCGACCGGGTGAGCCTCTATGGCCATGGCTCGTTCGTTGATCTCTGCCGCGGCCCGCACGTACCCGATGCCTCCTGGCTCAAGGTCTTCAAATTGTTGCGGGTTGCCGGTTCGTACTGGCGCGGCGACGAAAAACGCGAGATGCTCACCCGCATCTACGGCACCGCCTTTGCCGACAAGAAGGAACTGCAGCAGTACCTCACCCGCCTCGAAGAGGCCCGCAAGCGTGACCACCGCAAACTCGGCAAACAGCTGGGCCTGTTCACCATCCAGGACCAGATCGGCCCGGGACTGATTCTCTGGCAGCCCCGCGGCGCGCTGCTGCGCCGGCTCCTTGAGGACTACTGGAAGGACGAACACTACCGCAACGGTTACCAGCTGCTGTACACCCCGCACATCGCCCGCCAGGATCTGTGGAAGACCTCCGGGCACCTCGATTTCTACAGCGAGAACATGTATGCCGCGATGGAGATCGACGAAGTCCTGTACCAGCTCAAGCCGATGAACTGCCCCTTTCACATCGGGGTATACAACGCCGACAAGCACAGCTACCGCGAGTTCCCCATCCGCTGGTGCGAACTGGGCACGGTTTATCGCTACGAACGGACCGGCGCCCTGCATGGCCTGATGCGGGTACGCGGTTTCACCCAGGACGATGCGCACATCTTCTGCCGGCCGGATCAGCTGGAAGAGGAGATTTTCAATATCATCGACCTGAATCTGCACGTTCTCAGCACCTTTGGGTTTGACCAATACGAGGTCTACCTGTCGACCCGGCCGGAAAAGTCGGTCGGCTCGGACGAGCACTGGGAAATGGCAACGCAGGCACTGAAGCTTGCCCTGGAGAAGAAGTCGCTGCAGTATCAGCTCGACCCGGGCGAAGGCGTTTTCTACGGGCCGAAGATCGACATCAAGATCAAGGACCAACTCGGCCGGTCCTGGCAGTGCTCCACCATCCAGGTGGATTTCAACCTGCCGGAACGGTTTGCCATGACCTATACCGGTGATGATGGCGGCGAGCACCGGCCGATCATGATCCATCGGGCGCTCATGGGCTCGCTGGAACGTTTTATCGGTGTACTCATCGAGCACTATGCCGGCGCCTTTCCGCTCTGGCTGGCCCCGGAACAGGCACGGGTGATGAACATCACCGACGCCCAGGCCGATTACTGCGACGATGTGTACGCTCGTTTGCGGGCACTCGGCGTCCGGGTCGAAAAGGATGTCCGCAACGAAAAGCTCAATTACAAGATCCGCGAAGCCCAGTTGATGAAGGTGCCGTACATGCTCATCGTCGGCGATCGCGAAAAAGAGGACGGAACCGTGACGGTGCGGAAAAAAGACGGGCAGAATTTGCCGGCCATGACGCCTGAAGCGTTCTGCGATCTCGTCAGGGACGAGTGCCGGCTCAGGACGTCCTGAACCAGCAACCCAACCAGGAGGAACGAACATCAAAAAACGGAGCAGCAGCAGAAAAGTCTCCTCACAGCAGGACCTGAAAATCAAGATCAACCAGGACATCGACTACCGCGAAGTGCGGTTGATCGATGCCGACGGCAGCCAGCGCGGCGTCGTCAGCACCAGGGCCGCCCTTGAGATTGCCCAGGAGCAGGGGCTTGATCTCGTCGAGGTTTCCGACAAGGCCGACCCGCCCGTCTGTCGGATCATGAATTTCGACAAGTTCCGGTATGAGCTGAAGAAAAAACAGCAGGAAGCCAAAAAGAAACAGACCGTTATCGAAACCAGGGAGATCAAGTTCCGACCCAAGACGGAGGAACATGACCTGGCCTTCAAAATACGGAAAATCAGGGAATTTTTGGATGAAAAGAACAAGGTGAAAGTCACTATGCGCTTCCGCGGCCGGGAGATCGTCTACGCCCAGACCATCGGCCTCGATGCGCTCAAAAAGATTGCCGACACCTTGCGGGAAGACTGCATTATCATCCAGGAACCCAAAATGGAAGGACGACAGCTGGTCATGTTTGTCGGGCCCAAGGCCTGACGCGCACGGCGGGCGGCAGAGAGCAACAGAGTCCGGCCTGGTTGCACGGGCCAATTGGCAAGACACAAGGAGCAGAATCATGCCGAAAATGAAGACCCACAGAGGCGCCGCAAAACGGTTTAAGGCCACCGGCGGGGGCCGAATCCGCCGGAACAAGGCGTATGCCTCGCACATCCTCACCAAGAAATCCACCAAACGGAAGAGAAACCTGCGCAAGTCCACGCTGATCGCCGAGTGCGACACCAAGGCCGTGCGCCGGATGCTGCCCTATCTGTAAATCAGGTTCGGTACGGGTCACCCGCTTCTGGCCCAGCAGGAACCGACAACTGTCCACCGGAAGACGCTTGAGCGTTCGTCCGGTCTCGCTGTCTTAAAAAAATCGATCGGAGGAACGTATGCCTCGTGTAACCCGCGGCTTCAAAGCACGCCGCAGAAGAAATAAAATCTTGAGCCTGGCCAAAGGCTTCCGTGGCGGCAAGCACCGCCTGTTCAGGACTGCCACCGAGGCGGTTGATCGCGCCCTGTGCTACGCCTACCGTGATCGCCGCACCAAAAAACGGGAGTTCCGTCAACTGTGGATCTCGCGCATCAGCGCGGCCGCCAAACAGAACGGCACCAACTACAGTCGACTGATCGGCGGGCTGACCAAAAACGCCATCGAACTCGACCGCAAGGTTCTTTCCAACCTAGCGATTGTCGATCCCAACGCCTTTGCCGCAGTTGTCAGGACCTCCGGACAATTGCCGTCCTGACCATGGAACAGGAACTGCACCGGCTGCAGCAGGAAGCGGCCTCGTCGCTCGCCCAGATCGACGACCCTGCGCAGCTCGAAGCCTTCCGCGTGCGTTATCTCGGCCGGAAGGGCGGCCTGCTGACGGGTATCATGCGTCAGCTGGGCATGGCCGCCGCTGCCGACCGGCCGCGGCTCGGCCAACTGGCCAATGAGATCAAGCAGGAGATTGAGCGGCAATTCGAGGAAAAAAAGGCCCGGATCGCCAGCCAGGCGGTCACTGTTGGCGAGGGTGTGGACCTCAGTCTGCCCGGCCGTTTCCTGCCGTTCGGCAAACTGCACCCGGTCACCCAGGTGATGGAGGAGATCTGCTCGATCTTCGAGGGACTTGGCTTTGCGGTCGCCGAAGGTCCGGACGTGGAGACCGACCATTATAATTTCGAAGCCCTGAACATCCCTAAACATCACCCTGCCCGTGACATGCATGACACCTTCTATGTCACGGACTCCATCCTCCTGCGCACCCATACCTCGCCCATGCAGGCGCGAATCATGGAAACGCAGGATCCGCCCCTGCGCTATATCGCCCCGGGTAAGGTCTACCGCTGCGATTCCGACATCACCCACACGCCCATGTTCCACCAGGTGGAGGGCTTTCTTGTCGACCGGGAGGTTTCCTTTGCCGATCTCAAGGGTGTGCTGACCAGTTTCACCCACAAGATGTTCGAACGGGAACTGGCCCTGCGGTTTCGGCCGAGCTTTTTCCCGTTCACCGAACCGAGCGCCGAGGTGGATATTGCCTGCGTGATCTGCGAAGGGAAGGGTTGTCGGGTGTGTAAACGTACAGGATGGCTTGAAATTCTCGGTTCCGGACTGATCGACCCGGAGGTGCTGAAAATGGTTGGCTACGATCCTGATGTCTATTCCGGTTTTGCCTTTGGGCTCGGCGTGGAGCGGATTGCCATGCTCAAATACGGGATCGACGACATCCGCCTGTACTACGAGAACGATCTCCGCTTTCTTTCCCAGTTTTAACCCGGCGATTGCCACTGTCGACCGTGTCCGTGTCGGCAAAGCGACCGTTTCCAGGCCGCGTCCCCACCCGTTGCCATCCCGGCCGACCCACCCCGGTTGGTACGCGCCGCCCTCTGGACACCGGGCACAGAACGCTTTCAAATCGCCCATAGGATTCCCATGAAATTCACGCTCAGCTGGCTCAACCAATTTATTGCCACCGGGACGCTCACCCCCGCGCAAATCGCCGACAAGCTGACCATGCTCGGCCTCGAGGTGGACAGCGTCGAGGAGATGTTCGCCGATCTGGACCAGATCGTCACCGCCCGGGTCACGGCGGTCAGTAAGCATCCCGATGCCGACAAGCTGACCGTCTGCGAGGTGGATTGCGGCGACGAAACCGTGCAGGTGGTGTGTGGCGCTCCCAACGTCCGCGTTGGTATGGTTTCGGCTCTGGCCCGACCCGGGGTGAAACTACCGGACGGCACCAAGATCAAAAAAGCCAAGGTCCGCGGGGTCGCCTCCGCCGGTATGCTGTGCTCGTCCCGGGAACTCGGTCTGAACGACGAGCACAGTGGTATTCTCGATCTGGACGAGCATCTGGAGCACGGCCGGCCCTTCGCCGAGGCGCTCGGTCTGCGCGACACCATGATCGAAGTGGACCTGACCCCCAACCGGCCCGACTGTGCCAGTGTGCGCGGTATCGCCCGCGAGGTCGGCAGCTTTTCCGGTGGGCCGCTGCGGCCCCTGGTGGACAGCGTAACGCCCCTGAGCCCCACCATGCCCGATTACGCGGTGGTCATCGAAGACCCGGAACTCTGTCCCCGCTACACCGCCAGGAAACTCCGCAAGGTCACCATCGGCCCGTCTCCGCAGTGGATGCAGCAGCGGTTGAACGCCGTGGGCATGCGGCCGATCAACAACATCGTCGACATCACCAACTACGTGATGCTCGAGTCGGGCCAGCCACTGCACGCCTTTGACTTCGCCACCCTGCGCGATAGTCGGATCGTCGTGCGCCGCCCCAATGCCAGCGAAACCACCATCACTACCTTGGACGGCAGCGAGCGCCCTCTGGCTGCGGACACCCTGCTCATCTGCGACGCCGAACGACCGGTGGCCGTGGCCGGCGTCATGGGCGGTCTGGACACCGAGATCACCGCAGGGACCAGCGAGATCCTGCTCGAATCCGCCTGTTTCGACCCGATTTCCATCCGGCGGACCGCCCGGCGTCTCGGTCTCCCGTCAGAGGCCTCCTACCGGTTCGAACGCGGTGTTGACCCAAACTTGGCGGACAGCGCCCTGGAGCGTGCGGTGCAATTGATCGTGGAGCTGACCGGCGCCGAGGCGGACCCGGGCGGCATCGATGTCTACCCCGGCAGAAAGCCGCTGCAGCAGCTGGAGTTGCGCGTCCACCGGGTGCGCTCCCTGCTCGGTCTGGACATCGACCGCGACGAAGTGGCGCGTCTGTTGCGCAGCATCGAGTTCCCGGTGACGGTCATCGATGAGGCCACCCTGGCGGTGACTGTGCCGAGTTTCCGGATTGACATCGAGCGTGAGGTCGACCTGGTCGAGGAGGTCGCCCGCCTGGTGGGGTATAGCAACATCCCCACCGCGCAACCGCTGATCCGCATGGACTATCCCAGGCGCGACGATCTGCGTCACCTGCGCCAGGAGGTGTCGCAACTGCTCATTGCCCAGGGGTATTTCGAGGCGATCAACTACAGCTTTGTCGCCGAGAGCCATCACGATCTCTGCCGCCTGGCTGCCGACGATCCGAGGCGGCGGGTCACCCGGCTGTTGAACCCGCTCTCCGACGAGCAGGCGGTGATGCGTTCCCTGCTCCTTCCGGGGCTGTTGGAGAACATCCGGCGCAACATCAATTTTCAGCGCACCGACATCCGCCTCTTTGAAACGGGCAAAATCTTCCTGCAGCGGGGGGCTGACGAACTGCCCGAAGAACGGCTGCTCCTTTGCGCGGTGCTCAGCGGCAGCCGGTACCCCGACGCCGAACCGCTCCATTTCTCAGGCCAGCAGGCGGATTTCCTCGACATCAAGGGCACCGCCCTCAACCTGCTGCAGACCCTGCGCATCGCCGGCAGCCCAGATGCATCTCTGCTCAGACCTGAGCCGACCATGATCCAGCCGTACTGTGATGCGACCTGTGCCCTGGGCCTTGTCCACAATGACGAGCCGATTGGCACCCTGGGCGCTGTCCATCCGGACACCCTGAAGGGGTTCGGCATCAAGCAGCCGGTGTATTTTCTGGAGATCGACCTGCAGAAATTGCTCACCATGGAGCGCCAGCCAAAGCAATTCACCAGCCTGCTCCGGTATCCGGCGGTGAAGCGGGATATCAGCCTGACTCTGCCCGAGTCCACCCCGGCCGGCGAGTTGTTGCGGGCAATCACCGGCCTGCGGCAAAAATACGTTGAAACGACTGAGATTTTTGATGTATATCGGGGCAAACCGATCCAGGCGGGGTACAAGAGCGTCGCCCTGTCGATCACCTATCGCTCCGCCACCGCCACCCTGGATGACCAGACTGTCGACCGGGTGCATGAAAAAATTGTCCAGGCCCTGACGGCAGAATTCAAGGCCCAACTGCGTGAAGGATCCGAAGCATGAAAAAGAAGAACGTCACCCGCAAGGAACTGGCCATTGCGGTCAATGAAAAGCTGGGTGTCTCCCAGCGCAACGCAGCGGAAATTGTCGATGCCGTGTTCGCCACCATGAAGAACACCATGGTTGCCGGCGAATCCATCAAACTCGTTCAGTTCGGCACCCTCACCGTGCGCGACAAATCGCCACGACGAGGTCGCAACCCGCGCACCGGCGAGTCCATGACCATCACCAAACGGCAGATGGTTTCGTTCCGGCCGAGCAAGCGACTGCGCGAGCGGCTGAATAAATAACATTCCGGTTCAAGGTTTTCTGGCATTCCTTCCAGTTCCGGCTTATTGTTAACGAGGTACCTGCACCGAGCCACAGTGTTCAACGAGCCCTTCGTAATGTGAAACGAGCAACGTCCGACATCCGGCAGATTCCGGACAAGGTCTATTTCCGGATCGGCGAGGTCAGCGACTTGGTCGGCGTGGATCCGCACGTGCTTCGTTACTGGGAGACCGAGTTCGCCACGGTCAGGCCGTATCGCGGCAAATCGAAGCAACGCCTCTACCGGCGGCAGGACGTGGAAAACCTCCTGCTCATCAAGACGCTGCTGCACGAAGAAGGCTACACCATTTCCGGTGCACGCAAGTTGCTGAAAAGCATGCGCCGGCACGAACAGTTGGAACTGCCGCTGATGCCCGGGCCTGGCCGGCCGGAGGCCGAGGACAACCTCCTTGAGCACATCAAGTTGGAACTCCAGGCCATCCTCGGGCGACTCGGGCGGCAAAGGTTGGGAGACGACAAGTAGCTGTTGACAGCAGGGCGCGGGAAATGCTAGTAACAACCCTGCACATTTTCGGAACGTAGCGCAGTCTGGTAGCGCACCTGAATGGGGTTCAGGGGGCCGGAGGTTCAAATCCTCTCGTTCCGACCAGTTCGACAAGGAGTTACGGTGATCCGTAACTCCTTTTTTTGTTGCCAGCGTGCAGAGTACACGATGCTGTGCATCCCTGTCCCTGCCGAACTGATCCCCGCCCCGGAAACAATTGTCGTCCCCTTTTTCCACTTGGACTCGACCGGGTGACCCTATACAATGGTCTTGTTCTTCGACACACACTTCCTGTGGCCCGGCACCGACCGTCCGCGGCCAGCAAACATCTCCCCAACCGGACGGTGATGCCGCCTCCCGGCAAAGGAAGCACAGCACGCCCGGATCGAGCATGCCCCCTGCGCCAGCCACCCTGTCCCCACAACCTGCGGCCACTGCGGCGGTGACTTACACCCTGCCCGCCTGGTGGCGGCCTCTGCTCGCCCTGCTGCTGGCCGGCTGCGAACGGGAGAGCAGTTGCGCCTCTCCGGCCCCAGTCCGGGAACTCGTCTTCTACAGCTGGGCTGAAGATCTACCGCCCTCGCTGCTTGAGGAGTTCACCGCCGAAACCGGCGTCAAGGTCGTATACCGGACCTACCAGGCCACTGAGGAGGCGGTGCGCTCTATCCGCAGCGGCAGCGTCTCCGACGTGGCGGTGATCGAAAACCAGTTCATCCCGGAACTGGCCACGGATGGTCTTCTCGCCGAACTGGACCACCGCAACATCCCCAACCTCGATCACCTCTCGGAGAACTTCCGCGAACTGGTCTTTGACCCGGGCAACCACTACAGCGTCACCTTCAACTGGGGGGTGACCGGCCTGGTGGTGCGCGACGACCTGACGCCAGGACAGGTCACCCGCTGGGCCGACCTGTGCTGAGCCACGAACACCGGGTGGTGCTCGACACCGGTGAGACCCGCTGGCACCAGTGGACCGACCGGGTGCTGGCGAACCAGGCCCTCGAACAGGCCCGTGCAGCGGCCGAAGCGGCCAGCCGGGCCAAGTCGCAGTTCCTCGCCAACATGAGTCACGAGATCCGCACGCCGATGAACGCCATCCTCGGCATGAGCCGGCTCGCGCTCGAGGAGAACGACCCCGGCCGGCGCCCTTACCGCTGCATCGCCTGCTCGACGGGGTGATGGCCACCCTGAGCGCGCCGGCCGCGGACAAAGGACTCACCCTGTCCGTGCAGGTCGCCCCGGATCTGCCCGCCTGGATGGTCGGCGACGAGCTGCGGTTGCGCCAGGTACTCCTCAATCTGGTGGGCAACGGCATCAAGTTCACCGACGCCGGTTCGGTTCGTCTCCACGTGGAGCGGCGCGAGGCGGCCGGCCAATCATGGGTGCACTTTGCGGTCACGGACACTGGTCCCGGCATCCCGGCAGAGCAGTTGGCGCGCATCTTCGAGCGGTTCGAGCAGGCGGACAATTCGCTCACCCGCAGCCACGGCGGCTCCGGCCTGGGACTGGCCATCTTGCCGGCAGCTGGTGGGCCTCATGGGCGGCGAGATCCGGGCGGAGAGCAGGCTGGGCACGGGCAGCACCTTTTACTGCACCCTGCCCCTGCGGCCGGCCGAGCCGCCCGCGACCGACGCGAAGGAGACGCAGACACCGGTCCTGCGCGGGCTGCGCATCCTCTTGGTGGACGACAGCGAGGTCAACCGCGAGGTGGCCACGATGACGCTTGAGCGGGCGCACCGGGTCACCGGCGCGGGTACCGGCCTGGAGGCGCTCGCCCTCCTGGCCCAGGCGGACTTTGACGCGGTGCTCATGGACGTGCAGATGCCGAAAATGGATGGGCCCGTGGCCACCATGGCGATCCGCGCAGCGGAAGGCGGCGAGCCGGTATTGGCCGCGGTTCCGGAGGAACTGGCCCGGGCCCTCACCACCCGGCTGGCCGGCAGGCATGTGCCGATCGTGGCCATGACCGGCCACGCCATGGACGAGGACCGCGACCGCTGCCTGGCCGCGGGCATGGACGGCTACCTGAGCAAACCCTTCCGGCACGAACAGTTGGCGGCGGTACTCGCCGCGGTAGTCCACGGTCGGACGACCGTCGAGCGGACAGCCCCTCCGCTGCCTGCGCCGGAGCGGCCGACCGGATGAGTGCGAACGAGGAACTCACCAGCAAGGGCGCACAACCGGAGAAACCAATGCCCGCCGGCCTGCTGCAGCGCGCCCGCGATCTCGGCGCCTCGGCCGCGGCCGCGCTGCCGGCCCGTGCCCTGGTGGTGGCGGACCACTTTGCCGCCCTGTGCGCCGCGCCGCACCGCTGCCCGAGCTACGGGCTCGCGCCCGGCTGTCCGCCCCACAGCCAGTCGCCGGCCCGGTTCCGGGCCGAACTCACCCACTACCAATGGGTCCTGGTTTTCCGGATCGATGTTCCGGCCGCGGACCTGCGCACCGACAAACGGCTGGAGGTGGCCCGCCGCATCCATGCGCTGGCCGCAACCCTTGAAACCGAGGCGCACCGGTTCGGCTTTGCCCGCGCCCGCGGGCTGGCCGCCGGTTCCTGTTTCGAGCTGTACTGCGCGGAGCGGGGCCGTTGCGCGGTGCTCGCCGATCACCTGCCCTGCCCGTTCGCCGACCGGGTGCGGCCTTCCCTGTCCGCGGTGGGTGTCGATTTCACCGCCCTGACCGCGGCCGTCCACTGGCCCCTGTCGATGGGCGGCGACTCCCCGAATCCGGCCATCGAGCCGGCCCTGTCCATGCTGGCCGGCCTGGTGCTGCTGGCCGACTAACCCCGCCCTCCCCTTTCCATCCGGTCCGGAGCACGGACCGACCCCTCCGGTTGGCAGGTGAAAACACAAGTGGGCACACAGGTGCCACCGTCAGTTGGCAGTCGGGATGAAAAAAATCCCGGAGTGACGGGCTGGTGGCCGTCACTCCGGGCAAGGCGGGAATCAGCGGGGCAGGAGGCTGTGCAGGTAGTCGAGCCAGGCGGGGAAGCCCTCGCCGGTGGTGGCCGAGAGGCTCTGGATGACAAGGTCGGGCTTGAGCATCAGGGCCTCGCGCCGGGCCTCGTCCACGGAGAAGTCGAAGTGCGGCAGCAGGTCGGTCTTGGTGAACAGCACCAGGTCGGCCGAGCGGAAGGTGGCCGGGTACTTGGCCGGCTTGTCCGAGCCCTCGGGCACGGAAAGGAGAATTACCCGCTGGTGCTCACCCAGGTCAAAGGTGGCCGGGCAGACAAGGTTGCCCACGTTCTCGATGAAGATCAGGTCAAACCCCTGGCCGCGGCCGAAATGCTCGAGCACGTGCAGGCCGCCGTGCACCATGGGCGCGTCCAGGTGGCAGGCGCCGCCGGTGGTCAGCTGCACCGCGGGCACGCCCTTGGCGCGGATGCGGTCCGCATCGCGCTCGGTCTCGATGTCGCCCTCGATCACGCCGATGCGAACCGTGTCCTTGAGCGCCTCGATGGTCCGCTCCAGGAGCGTGGTCTTGCCTGAGCCCGGGCTGGAGATGAGGTTGATCGCCACCGCGCCCATCTGCTCGATGTGGCGTCGGTTCGCTTCCGCCTGCTGCTGATTGGCCTCCAGCAGGCTCCGGTTGACTTCAACGACCCGGGCATCGTGCCGGTGATGGTCGTGCAGTTGACAGCCGCAGGTGTCACACATGGGTCACTCCATTTCCAGTTGGTTGAGGATGAGTTCGGTTCCGCCCTTGGGCGACAGTTGGCGGCCGCTGCACCAGGGGCATTTCTTGGGGAAGGGGCTCGGCGAAAGCAGCTCCGCTGATTCGCCCGGCAGGGCAAAAGGGATCACCGACACCCGGGCGCAGTCCAGGCACACGTAGGTCGGATCCGGGGTCTCCAGGTCGAGCAGGGCGTCTGCGGTCTGCGGTTGCTCTTTCTTGAGCACATTGAAGCCGAACTCGAAGGAATCGCGGACCACCCCGGAAAACGGCCCCAGGGTGACGCGCACGCGCAGCACCCGGCTGGCCTGGTGCTCCGCAGCCAGGTCGAGGATCTGATCGATCAGACTGTGGGCAAGGGAAAGTTCGTGCATGGGTGCGACCTTTTCGGCAGGGGTTCAGCAGATGCGCGGCAGCGGCAGGCCGGTGAGCGGTTCGAGCAGGCGCGAGCCGCCGATGCGCGTGGTCAGGCTCACCCGGCCGTCACCGCCCGCCCCAACCCGGCCGATCAGGGCCGCGTCCCTGCCCTCGGGCAGGCTGCGCAAGAGGTGGAGGATCTCCTTCTCGACCTGCGGATCACAGATGAGCACACACTTGCCCTCGTTGGCCAGATAGAGCGGGTCCAGCCCGATCATCTCGCAGGCCGCGGCCACGGCCGGCCGGATGGGCAGCTGGTCCTCGTCGAGGGTGATGCGCACCCGACTGGCCTGCGCGATCTCGCAGAGGGTGGTGGCCAGCCCGCCCCGGGTCGGGTCGCGGAGCACATGCACCTGGCAGGTGTGGTCCTCGAGCAGGACGCTGACCAGCCGGTGCAGGGGCTGGGTGTCGCTTTCGATGTCACCGCCGATGGCGATGCCGGCCTGGCTGCTCATAATGGTGATGCCATGGTCGGCGAGTGTACCGGAAACAAGCACCGCATCGCCCGGACGGGCCCGCTTGCCCGAGATCTCGCAGCGTTGCGAGACCATACCGATGCCGGCGGTGTTGATGAACAGCCGGTCCGCCTTGCCGCGCGGCACCACCTTGGTATCGCCGGTGACCACGGCCACGCCGGCCTCCTCGGAACAGCGGCCGACCGAGGCGATCACCCGCTCCAGGTCGGCAAGCGCAAACCCCTCCTCGATGATCAGGGCGAGGCTCAAGGCAATCGGCCGGGCGCCGCGCATGCACAGGTCATTGATGGTGCCGTGCACGGCCAGGGCGCCGATATCGCCGCCCGGAAAGAACAGCGGGTCGACCACGTAGCTGTCGGTGGTGAAGGCGATGCGGCCGTCGTGCTCGCCGAGCACGGCGCAGTCCTCCAGGTCGCGCAGCAGAGGGCTGGTCAGGTACTTGAGGAACAGATCGCCGATCAGGTTCTGGCTGGCCAGGCCGCCGCTGCCGTGGTCAAGGCTGATGCTCTTCTCGTTGCTCATGGGTGCGCTCAATGTGGTCGGACGGTTGATTGCCCGGCCGCCGCGGTTCGGCGGCTGGTCTTCAGGTCGCTGTAACGGTGGTAGGCGGCGCAGGTGCCCTCGCCCGACACCATGCACGGTCCCACCGGATGCAGCGGCGTGCAGGCGCCTCCGTAGAGGGGACAGTCCGGCGGCAGCAGGCGCCCTTTGAGGATCTCGCCGCAGCGGCAGCCGCGCGGGTCGCGGGCCGTGGACAGCGGCAGGTCGAGCACGCCCATGGCGTCGAAGCGGCGATAGGCCTCCCTCAGGGCCAGACCGCTGGCCGGGATGGTGCCCAGGCCGCGCCACTCGCTGTCCACCGGCGTAAAGACCGTCGCCATCAGCTGCTGCGCCCGCAGGTTGCCCTCTGCGGTTACCACCCGGGAGTAGCAGTTGTCAACAGTGGCCGCGGCCGCGTTCACCTGGCGGATCAGGCTGAGCAGGCCGGCGAGGATGTCCGCGGGCTCAAAGCCGGCCACGGCGCAGGCGAGATGATAGCGCTCGGCCAGCGGCCGGTAGACCTCGGCTCCTATGATGGCGCTCACGTGCCCCGGGCAGAGCAGCCCGTCCACCTGCAGATGCGGGTCGTCGAGCAGGGCCTCGAGCGCCCGGGGCATGGTCTTGTTCGCCGGCACAACGAGGAAATTGTCCAGCCCCTGGTGTTCGGCCTGGAAGATGGTGGCGGCGATGGTCGGCGCGGTGGTCTCGAACCCCACGGCCGGGAACACCACCGTGCGCTCCGGTTCGCGGGCCGCGAGCGTGAGCGCGTCCATGGGCGAGTAGACGATCTCCACGCGCGCGCCGGCAGCCCGGGCGTCGGCGAGCGAGCCGTCGCTGCCCGGCACCCGGATCAGGTCGCCGAAGGTGGCCACAATCACCTCCGGCCGCCGCGCCGCACTGACAAAGGCGTCGATGTGCCCGGCCGGGGTGACGCACACCGGGCAGCCCGGGCCGGAGAGCAGCTCCACCGTGTCCGGCAGGAGCGAGCGGATGCCGTGGCGGAAGATGGCCATGGTGTGCGTGCCGCAGACCTCCATGATGCGCACCGAACGGGTGGCCTCGCGATGGATCTCGGCCACCAGCGGCGCGGTGATCTCGCGGCTGCGAAACTCGTCGGCGCACTTCATTCCGGTGCGCCCGGCAGACGCCCCTGGGCATCGAGCGCCTCGGCCATCTGGCGCATGAGACGAAGGTTTTCCTCGGCCTCGGCCACGGTCAGGGTGCGGATGGCAAAGCCGGCGTGGATAATCACGTATTCACCCGGTTCGGGCACCCGGTCGACCATTTCCAGGCGGACCTCCTTCTCGATGCCGTCCATCTCGACCAGGGCCACCTGGGCATCGAACAGGCTGTCGTCCGTGGCACGCACCTCAACCACCTGCATGGGTATGGCTAAACACATACATTTCCTCCAAGATAGGCCTGGCCCAGGCTGATGCCGCCGTCGTTCACGGGCACCAGTTCGTTGGTATGCACCGTGAAGCCGTGCCCGGCAAGGGCCTGAACCAGGGTTTCAAACAGCAATCGATTCTGCAGGCAGCCGCCGGAGAGCGCCACCTCTGTCAGCGCGGTGCGCTCGCGCAGCTCGTTCAAGAGGGCCACGCAGCCATCGACCAGCCACTGGTGGAAACGGCGGGCCAGCAGCGGAACCGGCGCGCCGGCCTGCAGGTCGGCGCAGAGGAGCGGCCCGAGCGGGGCGGAATCGAGCACCACCAGCCCGTCCGCCACACCGAGGCGCACCGGGTAGCGACCGGCATCGTCCCCGGCCGGCGCCAGGGTGGCCTGGTGCTCGAGCAGCATGGCTGCCTCGCCCTCGTAGCGACTCACCGCGCACAGGCCGAGCAGGGCCGAGACCGCGTCGAACAGCCGGCCGCAGCTCGAGGTGGGCGGGGTGTTCAGACCGCGCTCGATCATCTCGACCAAGAGCGCCTGGCGCTGCGGGTCGATGGCGCGCAACCCCTCGGGCTGGTTCGCCGGCTCGAGTGCGGCCCGGCCAAGACTCCGGTGCAGCAGGGCCAGGGCCATGCGCCAGGGTTCGCGTGCCGCCCTGTCCCCGCCCGGCAGGGGCAGGTGGGCCAGGCGGCCGAGCCGGGTGCCGCTGCCACGGTCCGCCCGCAGCACCTCGCCGCCCCAGACCGTGCCATCGCCGCCGTAGCCGGTGCCGTCCAGCACGAGTCCAAGCACCGGCCCGTCCAACCCCTGCTCGGCGAGTACCGCGCCGACATGGGCGTGGTGGTGCTG
>Ga0265295_1005457_pt1 | contig 16202 bp, 15 predicted proteins | sample Munlansysbiofilm_FD_192503 | JGI IMG/M metagenome (GOLD analysis project Ga0265295, IMG submission 192503) | Leachate microbial communities from a municipal landfill in Southern Ontario, Canada - Methane capture system biofilm | ecosystem: Engineered > Solid waste > Landfill > Unclassified ... | reverse complement strand
TTTTCGGTGAGCCAATTTGCAGAAGTCGTGACCCAAATGCATCCAGTGAGAACAACGACTTTACCCCTGATTTCGCCATTTGAAGTTTTCAGTGAGCCAATTTGAAGTTTTCACTGACCCTTTATATTTCCCAAAGATTCGGTATACGCGAAACCCGCAAAAGTCTTGACAGATAATACCTGCCAAAATGCTTAGCTTAAGATGATGAAGCAAAATAAATCCGATTATGCAGCGATTGCACTATTTTCGGGTGGGCTGGATAGCCTGCTCGCCGTAAAATGGATGCAAAAAGCCGGTTACAAGGTGTATCCGGTATATTTCCTCACGCCCTATATGCCCATTGCCAGGGCTCTGGAATCCGCGCGGGACAATGGTCTCGATCTTATCGTGCGCGATATCACCACTGAGCATCTGAGGATGATGCACGATCCTGCCACCAGTTTTGGCAAAAACCTCAATCCCTGTATAGATTGTCATGCTTTGATGTTTCGCGTGGCGGGAGCTATGCTGCAGGAACTGGATGCCCACTACCTGATCTCCGGAGAAGTTTTGGGGCAAAGGCCCATGAGCCAGCGCGTGAATGCCATGAACCAGGTAGGCAATCTCAGCGGCTATCGCGATCTCATCATCCGTCCGCTCTGCCAGAAGCTGCTGCGAGAGACTGCTCCCTTGCGCGAGGGCTGGGTGGACCCAAGTGATATGTTGGATATTCATGGCAGAGGGCGCACCCGGCAATTGCAACTAGCTGAAGAGCTGGGCATTACCCGCTTTCCCCCACCGGCCGGAGGCTGTCTGCTGACAGACAAGAATTACACATTGCGTCTGCAAGATCTGATCTCGCATCAGCAGATGGACGAAGAGAATCTGGAGCTCCTGAAGTATGGCCGGCACTTTCGTTTAAGTGAAACCGTGAAACTCATCATTGGCAGAGATGAGAGGGAAAATGGCTGTTTGGAAAGCATCAGTGCGGGTTACACTGTGCTCCTGGCCAAAGATCAGATGGGGCCACTGGGGCTTTTGACCGCAGAATTTACCGATCCTGAAATGATGACTTTAGCCTTGAACATATTTTGGACCTATCACCCCAAAGCTCCCCAAAGCGGAACTATCATTGCCAGCAAAGGGGATTTATCAACAGAGTATGAGGGACAAAAAGACAAGCCCGAACTGCTCAAACAATATATAATTTCTTATGACTAAAAGGATATAACATGTTAAAAATCGAAGCATTCATGCTCTTACCAGCCTTTCAGACCAATACCTGGCTGATCTGGGATGAGACCACAAAGCAGGCCCTGCTCATCGATCCATCGGCTCCGGACAGCTCACTTTTGGAGCTGATCCAGGAGCACGGACTGAAGGTGCAAGGCATAGTAAATACCCATGGCCATGGCGATCACATCGGTGGAAACAGCTATTTTCAAGAGGCACTCGCCTGCCCCATCATGATTCATGAAGCAGATCAAAAGATGCTGGTGGATAACAAGAAAAACCTCAGCGAATTCATGGGCACTCCGCTGAAGCTGGAAGCGGCAGACCGGCTGCTCAAAGATGGCGACATCCTCACTCTGGGGACTCATGATCTCAAGGTGATCCACACCCCGGGACACACACCCGGAGGCATCTGCCTGCTCTCTGGAAAATTCCTGATTTCGGGCGATACCCTGTTTGAGATGAGCATCGGCCGCACAGATTTCCCCCGTGGTTCGCACGATGAGATCATTGATTCGATCAAAAACAAGCTCTTCATTTTGCCCGATGATACTGTGGTATTTCCCGGTCACGGACCCCGCACCACGATCGGCATGGAAAAGCTCAACAACCCTTTTGTAAGGTAAAGATCATGCCTGATAGTGTGCTTATTCTGGATTTTGGCTCTCAATATACACAGATCATCGCGCGCAAGATTCGCGAAGCCGGTGTATATTCTGAGATTCATCCCTACAATCTTTCGTTGCAGAAGATCAAAGCTCTGAATCCCCGGGCTCTGATCCTTTCCGGCAGCCCCTTTTCCATAGCTCAGATCGAGGCCCCCAAGCCCGATCAAGGCATCTGGGAGCTCGGCGTCCCCATCCTGGGTATTTGCTATGGCATGCAACTCATAGCAGAGCATTTTGGCGCAGATATTGCCTATTCCACAGAGCGTGAATATGGCAAAGCTGAGCTGCAAATATCCGCAAGCGATCCCTTGCTGGATGGTATAGAAAGCGGAGCCCAGATCTGGATGAGTCATGCCGACAAAGTGCAAGCTCTGAGCCCCGAACTTATGGTTTTGGCCTCCACAAAAAGCTCGGCACACGCCGCCATCAAACATCGGGAATTGCCTATTTACGCCCTCCAGTTTCATCCGGAAGTACATCACAGTCTCTGCGGCAAAGAGATTTTGGCGAATTTCCTCTTTAAGATAGCAGGCCTCAAAGCGGATTGGAATGCGGGATCTTTCATCTCTGAAAGCGTGCGCAAGATCCGCGAACAAGTAGGCGAAGATCAGGTGATTTTGGGCCTCAGCGGTGGAGTGGATTCTTCCGTGGCTGCGGCGCTGCTCTATGAAGCCATCGGGAATCGCCTCATCCCCATTTTTGTGGATACTGGAATGATGCGCTTTCAAGAGGCAGACCGGGTAAAAAAGATGTTCAAGGCGTATCCGGATCTGAATATCGATTTCGTAGATGCCTCTGCCCTATTCCTTTCCCGTCTGGAAGGTATCTCAGACCCCGAACAAAAACGCAAGATCATCGGTGCCAGCTTTATTGAAATCTTTGATGCTGAAGCTGCCAAATTCCCTGATGCCAGGTATCTAGCTCAAGGCACCTTGTATCCGGATGTGATCGAAAGCGTATCTTTTGCCGGGCCCTCGGTAACCATAAAAAGTCATCACAACGTGGGCGGCCTGCCCGAAAACATGAAACTCAAGCTGGTGGAGCCTCTGCGTGAACTCTTCAAAGACGAGGTACGAGTAGTGGGCAAAACCTTGAACTTGCCCGATGAACTCGTGATGCGACACCCCTTTCCCGGACCCGGCCTGGCCGTACGCATCCTGGGCCCGGTGGATGCTGATAAGGTAAGAATCCTGCAAGCAGCCGATGAGATCTTTATTCAGGAACTGCGGACACATAAGCTCTATAGTAGCACCTGGCAAGCTTTTGCGGTGCTGTTGCCTATTCGCAGCGTGGGCGTGATGGGCGATGAGCGTACCTATGAACAGGTTTGTGCCTTAAGAGCGGTGAACAGCGTGGATGGCATGACTGCGGAGGTCACCCAGTTTCCCTGGGACTTTCTGATGATGGTCTCAAACCGCATCTGTAATGAGGTGAAAGGCATCTCCAGAGTGGTCTATGATATCAGCTCAAAGCCACCGGCGACGATAGAGTGGGAGTAATTGAGACAATGGAGAATTGAGAATTGAGAATTGAGAATTGAGAATTGAGAATTGTCAGCGTTGCTGTTTAGCTGATAAAGCCTGCACCTAAGACCAGATCACCATCATAAAAGGTCACAACCTGTCCGGGGGTAATAGCGGAGACCGGACTTTCAAAGCAGACGTAATAACTGCCATCGTGCACCTTTTCCACCCGGCAGGGCACCGGATCCTGCGCCAGCCTGATCTTGGCGCTGCAAAAAAGGGCTGTTTCCGGCTCTGGAATCGAGATCCAATTGACAAAGCGGGCAAACAAGGAATCATGGTACAAATGCCGCTCTGGGCCTATAATCACACGGTTTTGCGCGGTGTCCAGAGCCAATACATACTGCGCCTCGGCAAATCCCGCCAAACCTAAGTTTCTCCTCTGGCCAATGGTATAGTGTATCAAGCCTTTGTGCCGTCCCAGAACCTTCATATTTAGATCCACAAAATCGCCCTCTTTGATAAGGTAATCCTGAAATAGCGGGCTGCTGTCACTACTCTGTAAAAAGTCCTGGCTTTCTCTCTTTTTGACCAGGTATTCATAGCCCTGCGCGCGAGCAAACTCCTTGAGTTCAGACTTCTTCATCTCCCCCAGGGGAAAAAGGCAGAGGGCAAGCTGCTCTTGGGTGAGCATGCTGAGAAAATAGGATTGATCCTTGAGAGGATCGGCTGCGGCTAATAGCTGCCAGCGCTGGGAAGGCTCGTGATAGCGTGTCCGGGCATAATGTCCGGTGGCAAACTTATCAAATAGAATGCCCTGGTCTCGTGCCTTTTGAATCAAAGCGCCAAATTTGATCTGATGGTTGCAGACCACGCAAGGGTTCGGCGTCCTGCCTTGCACATAGCTCTCGGTATAGTAGTTCAGGACTATCCTGGAAAATTCCTCTTCCAGATTGATGATGTGATGCTCGATACCCAGTTTGGCTGCCGATTCTATCGCTGTTGCCAGCGCTGCGGGCTCATTGGGGCCATAGCAGCCCCTTTTGTCGGCACTATCGATACCGCTGCAGGGACTCCACTTCGTCATAGTAAGGCCGATCACTTCATGCCCCTGTTGCAGTAGCATCAAGGCGCACATAGCGCTATCTATGCCTCCGCTGAGGCCCAGGGCGATCTTCATGAGTGTACCTCAAAGAAGCTTTCCAGACGCAGGATGGTCCGGGAATCCAGCTTCTCCGGCAATTCCCCTTCCAAATTCAGGAAGGGCAATTTAATATGTTTTTTGAGTAGAAGATTGTCGATCTGCAGATGGCAAAAGGCCTGGGTGTAGCCAATAATCGCTTCAATATTTCTGAGTTTAACCTGATGTTTGATGTCTTTGAGACGGTCCAGAACGCTATAAGGATAGGTATATACCAGGTATTGCTCTACGATATCCTGCTTTAGATGAGGCATGGAAAACTGTCTTTGCACTTCATTGAAGATCACATCTCCTCCCAAGTCCGAGACGGAATCGTAAAGATCTCTAAAGATCGGGGGCACGCCCAGATAGCCCAAGCGCAAACGGGTGGGCAAAGGCTCTGATGCTCTGGCCTGATAGAGGAATTCGTCCAAATCCCGTTCAAAGCGATTCGGATCTCCTTGAAAGTCCGATGAATTCACCAGCCAGAGGTGATTGTCCCGTCCACAGACTTTGCGCTCCACGTAGGACAGTCGATCCAGTTCGATTAGTTTCACCCGGATAGAATCCAGCCAGACTTTGACCTCCTGGGTCTGTTTCCGGCTGACGTCATAGTGCGCTTCGAGACGCGATATCTCCTTGTCCAGAGCAGCATATTCCCGCTCTGGGGGAAAGGAGAATCTGTGGATGCCAATGCCTTCTTCGGCGATCATTTCCAAAAGGGAACTGGAATTTGAGCAATCCCCTTGCACAATCCCGATTACTTCATCCAGATCTGAGCACAAAGCGGAAGAAAAATTCCCCTTGATCCAGGAGCAGAGACTGCGCGGAAAGCCCTTGAGCTCTGCTTTGTGGATGTGCCCGCTGGAGTCCTGACTCAGAAAGATATTGTTCAGATCGATAGGGATATGCCCTGCTGCATAGATCACTTCTACGGGCAAGGAGGTGGTAAAACCGATGCGCTTAGTCTTCACAAGCCAAAACCAAATATTCGTGTTCCAGGCTGCTCACCTGCTCATCTATTTCCTGAAGGCGCTGCTCGATGGATTTCTCTTCTTCATTGAGCTCTTTTACCCGCGTCTCATTGGCGTATGTGGCAGAATCAGACAGCTTCAGATGTATTTGCTCGCGGCGCTGTTCGTTTTGATTCTGCTCTTCCAGGAGTGCAGATATCTCTTTTTCGAGCTGCTCCAGATGCCAGGGATTGATCTTGCGCTTCTTTTGGCGCGGTTCAACCTTCTTTTTCCTGGGCAATTCCGGCTCGCTAAAGGCCAGCTCTATTGCCGCTTCCGCATCCAGATCAGGCTCCGAGATGGTCTTGATGATTTGGCCATTATCCAGTTGTCGGTTAAAGACCCAGAACTTACTGGACAGGGACTTGATAAAATGACGATCGTGCGAAACAAAGATGATCGTGCCATCAAAATCCTGCAAGGCCTGCAAGAGCGCATCGTGCATGGGGATATCAAGATGGTTGGTGGGTTCGTCCAGGATCAGCAGATTGGGCCGTTCATGGATCAAAACGCTGAGATAGAGGCGGGATTTCTCCCCACCGGAGAGCACTGGAATCTTCTTTTCCACATCGTCTCCGATAAAGCCAAAACGTGCCAGCCAACTCAGTACATAGCCTTTGGGTTCAGCCGGAACAAGATTCCACAGCGTTTGCATCACGGTGAGACTATCGTCCAGAGTGTTTTGATGTTGATCGTAATAGCCTATTTTGAGACTGGCACCGGAGTGAAAGTCCCCGTCTGAGACCTCATGATCACCCAAAAGTATGCGCAGAAGGGTGGATTTGCCACAGCCATTGGGGCCGATCACAGCGATGCGATCCTGCCAGTGAGCTTCGATATCCACCTTTTGAGCCAGGAGCAGAGAATCACCAATACCAAAGCTGGCATCGGTAAAGCGGAAGACATCGTTTCCACTGCGGGAAGAGCTTTCCAGACGCAGTCGGAACTGTTTCTGAGCAGTAGGCGCATCTATCAGATCCAGCTTGCCCAGCATCTTTTGCCGGGATTGGGCCTGTTTGGTCTTTTGGCTGCCGAGGTTCTTTTGGATGAAGGTATTGGTCTCGGCGATCAGCTTTTGTTGCCGTTCAAATTGCCGTTCTTCGGCCAGCACTGCGATCTGCCGCGCTTCGTAGTATGAGCTATAATTTCCTTTGGTGATGCTGAGTCTGGTATTCTCGATGGCATAGATGCTGCGGGTGACCTTATCCAGGAAAACGCGGTCGTGCGAAACCACCAGATAGGGCCTGGTAAGCTCGGAGAGATAGTTCTCCAGCCAGCGGATCATGGCGATGTCCAGGTGGTTTGTAGGCTCGTCCAGGATCAAAAGATCGTAAGGACAGAGCAGCAGCCAGGCCAGGCAGATTCTGGTCTGTTCTCCACCGCTAAAATCACCGATGCGCCGGCTCCAGACCTCTTCCTCAAAGCCCAGAGAACCCAGCACATATTTGATCTCATTCTCATGTTCAAAAGCGCCAATTTCGTGCATTCTTTCCACAGTGCTATTGAGCTCTTTGTGCAGAGCTTCATCTTCCTTTTGTGCAAGTGCTGCCGAAAGTGTCTCCATCTTCTTTTTGAGATCGCGGATATCCCCTCTGGCGGATTCAATGTATTTTAGCAGGCTATGTTCTGCGTTCAGGATAGGATTTTGTTCGAGATAAGCAATTTGGCACTGTTTGGCCTGTACTACCCTGCCCAAAGTAGGGCGCAGAGATTTCTGGATCAATTTGATCAAGGTCGTTTTGCCACTGCCATTGGCTCCGATGAGGCCAATGCGGCTATTGTGTTCGATCGTGCAATTGATATCTTTCAGGATATAGTTCCCGCCAAATTCCATTCCCAGATCGATTATTTGGATTAGGCTCATTCTCTCTCTTTTTTAAGTATCGTATTTTACCTTAAGCAAAGTCTGCACAGGGGCAATACTGTCAAATGGATTTTTGTTCTCCCAGAGAAAAAGCCGGCGTAAACCGGCTTTTTTTATGTCTTAACGCAGAATCTATATTATTTCAATAGGGTCTGCAGATGTTTTACGTAGGCTGCCGCACCGCCCTGTTGATATCCGGTACGGTTGATTTCCTTACCATCGCTATCCATCAGCAAAATGGTGGGAAATCCCTGAATACCAAATTGCTTTTGCAAGGCGTTGTTCTGCTTTTTCAGAGCTTCGGTTTGGGCTATATTTTTCGGGAAATCGAGCTTGAGCAGGATGAGATTCTCTTTGGCGTAGTTCTGGAATTCATCTTTGGAAAAGACTTCATTTACCAGTTTGATACACCAGGAGCACCAATCTGAACCTGTGAAATTCACCAGAACAGGGCGCTTCAGTTCTTTGGATGCAGCAAGGGCGAGATCCCAATTTTCGGTCCAGGCACCGACTTCGTATTTGGTGGCATCGGTGGCCAGCAGTGGGGAGCCTTCAGGAGCTTTCGAATCTGCATTATCTGCAGGGTTCTCAGCCGGTGTGCAGCCCAATACGGCAACTATAGACACCAGGAGCATGATTAATATGTATCTCACTATGTTATCTCCTCATCATTTATATATATCTTCACAACAATCTCTGCCGCTTTCCTGAGCATTGCAGTAGCTCCGCAATACGTATCATTTGAGAGACTTACTGCTCTCAAAATCCTGTCCGGCGGCAAATCTTTGCCAGAGAATTTGTATTTCACGGTTATCGTGTGAAAGACTATAGGATGTTCGGTGGTAGATTCCCCATCGACGTCCATTTCAAAAGTGTAGTCTTTTATCTTCATCTTCCCCAGAATGGAAACTATGTCCATCCCGGAGCATCCGGCGATAGCTGTCAGGAGCAGAGCTTTGGGTCGGGCGCCAGTATCTTGTCCGCCACCTTCTTTGCTTGCATCCAGGATCACATGATGGCCGGCTACCAGAGAGTCAAAGCTAAGACCTCCAGTCCATTTTGTTACTACCGTAGTTGCCATATTATACCTCTATATAGGTTTCTTTCAGGACTTCCTCATATTTTTCGACGTATTTTTTGAAAGCTTTGAAGATCTCATCGATCTCCTTTTCAGGAATTTTGGCCAGCAGCATTTCCTGTTGATCCAAAATTGATTTCTGGCTGTTTTCGGCGAGTTTCATCCCTTTTTCGGTGATGATGGCAAACCAGCAGCGACGATCTTCCTCGCTGGGTCTGCGTGTGACCAATTTCTTGTTTACAAGGTTGTCCATAATGCGGGTAACCCGGCTGTGAGATACATTGAGTACCTTGGCCAGCTCATTCATGTTTGCCGGAACTTTGGTCTCGTAAAGGTGGTTGAGCAAAAGGCACTCCATGCGTCCTGCCTGTAAACAAGCTTTTTGCGCATAATCGATATCGCTTAACACTACTTGTAAGCGGGTGATCAGCCCGTGGAATTTTTCTGCATACTGTTTCATTGTTTTATCTCCTATATGTTGTTTCTATTTCTTGATCTCTAACAGTCGGTCGAGCTTTGCCCGATCGAAACCTACAACTGGCTGGTTATTAATCCAGGTCTGCGGCACGCCTTCCTGACCCGTTTTGCGGATCATATCGGCACGAGCGGCACCATCCCTTGACACGTCTATCTCTTTATAAGTAAACCCATTGGACTTCAGGTATTCTTTTATTTTTTTACACCACGAACAACTGGGTGTGCTAAAAACTATTATCTTAGGTTTCATACACATGACTCCTTACAACATATAATAGGGCAATTATTCTCAGAAGCAAAATTTATTTATGATTCTCAGACTTTCGTCAATTAGACCTGCCCGTTTTCCAGTCTTAAGATTATTCCACCTTGGAGACAGTCAGACCGTTTAATCGTCTGGAATCATCTAACTGTCAAGCACTTATATTTTGGAGTTTTTAGGCGCAGTCAGATTTCAATTACCAGGCTGATGTTGCAAATAAAATTCCTTGCCACAAACGGCTGACTTTGTAGCGTGACCCAAACTAAGTGAACAAGGAGAGGATGATGGCAAGCACTTTTGTGTGTACAGATTGCGGGTATGAAGCAACGAAATGGAGCGGAAAGTGTCCAAATTGCGAAAGCTGGAGCACCTTGAAGGAAAGCAAGCGATTTTCAGGCAAAGGTTCTGCGCGCGCAGTGGGAGGAGCTATCCTGGCCAAACCGGAAAGGATAGTCTCTATAGATGCCAAAGAGCAGGCTCGCATCGCGACCGGCAATACTGAATTAGACTTGGTTTTGGGCGGGGGCATCGTTACCGGCATGTTGATTCTGATCGGTGGAGAACCGGGAATCGGCAAATCCACTCTGATGCTGCAATTGGCCGAATGGCTGGGGAAAACCGGCAAGAAAGTGCTCTACTGCTCCGGCGAAGAAAGTGCTGCGCAGATCCATATGCGCAGCAAACGCTTGAAGGTCACCAGCGAAAACATCCTGCTCCTCTGCACAAACGATACCGATCACATCATCGCCACCATCGAAGACGAACTCCCAGCACTTGCTATAGTGGATAGCATCCAGTCCATCAGCCTTTCTTCCATCGATTCCATCCCCGGCAGCATTACCCAGCTCCGGGAAAGTACAAATCGCCTGCTCCGCTGTAGCAAAGGCCTGGGTGTGCCGATCTTTATGGTGGGACACGTGACCAAGGACGGCTATGTGGCCGGGCCCAAGGTCCTGGAACACATGGTGGATACCGTGCTGTATTTTGAAGGCGAAATGCGCAATCAATACAAAATCCTACGCGCCGTAAAAAACCGCTTTGGCTCCACCAATGAAATCGGTCTTTTTGAAATGACCAATCTCGGTCTCGTGCAGGTGGATAATCCCAATTCTGTGTTTTTGACCAATGAACTGGCGCAAATCGGCACCTCCATCGGCTGCATCATCGAAGGCACTCGCAGCTTTATCGTGGAAGTGCAATCCCTGGCCACGGGATCAAATTACGGCACTCCACAGAGGGTGGTGGTGGGTTTGGAACAGAAAAAACTGGCTATTTTGCTGGCAATTCTGGAGAAGAATCTATCCCTATATCTGAGGAGCAACGACGTCTTCATCAATCTGGCAGGAGGCATAAGATCCGCAGATCCTTCGCTGGATCTGGCCATCCTGGCCGCTATTATCAGCAGCCTGAAAGATACTCCTCTGCCGGAGAATTCCGTGTTTATCGGAGAGGTGGGGCTCAATGGCGAAGTGCGGCCAGTGTCTCAGCTCGAAGCCAGAATCTCGGAGGCCACCAAGCTGGGCTATGAAAACATCTTTGTTTCCGGTTTTGCCCGTCTGAAATCCACCCAGAAGGTTCGCAAGATCAAGGATATCAAGGCGCTGTATCAGGCTCTGAGCATGGACTAGACGGGGCTGCTAAAGACCGTGCAGGCAGGATTTGCTTTGTCGGCCGTCGAGAATGGACAAAGCGGACATTCCCCTATTTTTAGCAGAGCTCAATTCTTGTTTTATTCAGCTTTCCATCCCATGAGTAGCAGTAGTCCAGTTGGATAGCCTATGGTGTATATGACGTGGAGCTAAGAGGATTTATTCCTGCTATCTCCACGTCATCTACACGACAACAAATGGGACGCTATTATGCTCTTTATCTGTGTAGATCCGTCTAATCCGTACAATCCGTGTGACTATTCTTCTGCCCACTGCCCGCACCGTCTGAAGACAGTGCTACGGCCGGATTAATCCAGCGTTACGATGGGCAAAGATTTTGCTTAAATTACGGCTTTGCCTTTGATCTCGGATATACTGAGTTGCTGTTCCAAGAGGAACTTTCCCAGCCCCATGATCAGCTCCGGAGCGGCCAGAGGATTGATGAAATTCGCCGTGCCGATGGCAATCGCTGAAGCTCCGGCCCAGATAAATTCCAGGGCATCTTGCCAGGTATAGATGCCACCCATGGCCAGAATGGGGATATTTACGGCCTGCGCGGTCTTATGAGTAAGCGCCAATGCCACGGGTTTGATCCCGATTCCGGTATAACCGGCGATACCTTTTTTGATCCTGGATCTCCCTGTGCGATAGTCTATCGCCATGCCATAGATGCTGTTTATCAGAGCTATAGAGCTGGCTTTCCCCGCCTCTGCAGCCTGGGCAATCTCGGCGATATCACTCACATTGGGGCTGAGCTTGATGCAAAGCTCGCGCTGGGTGAGCGCACTGAGCCGGTGGACCAATTTGTACACTATCTCAGAGGAGACTCCAAAGGCAATGCCTTCGTTTTCCACATTGGGACAGGAGATATTGATCTCGTATCCGCTGATGCCCGCGCAGGTTTCCAGAGTTTCGATCATCTCGGCAAATTCAGCTATGCTGGAGCCGGAAACGCTGACGATCAGCGGCATGCGCAGTTGCTCCTGATACACAGGCAGCTTTTCTGCGATAAAAGCATCCAGTCCGGGATTTTGCAAGCCTATGGAATTTAGCAAGCCGGCCTCGGTCTCATAAAGACGAGGTGGAGGATTGCCTTTTTTGGGCAGTCTGGTAATGGTCTTGCAGACGAAGGCGCCCAGACAGGCGGGGTCAAAGAACTCCAGATTTTCCAGATCAAAAGTGCCGGAAGCCACAGTGAGTGGAGTTTTCAGCTCCAAAACGCCAAGTTTGCTGTGCAGCAATTCGTTGGCATTGGGTCTTATCTTCGAATTGTCTTTTATAGCAGTTCCCATCTTACCTCCTCCGCATTGAACACAGGGCCTTCTTTACAGACTCTAAGGTAGTCCCAATCGTCTTTGGTGCCAATGGGTACGGCGCAGCCATGGCAGACTCCGATCCCGCAAGCCATGTAGGATTCCAGCGAGACATAATGCTCGATGCCCAGCTCCTGAGAAATCTGCGCAGCAGAAGCCAACATGGGCATGGGGCCGCAGCTGTAGATTAAATCTATGTCATACTTCTGAATATTCTCCCGCATCCCGCCACAAACTCTGCCATGGCGGCCGATGGAGCCATCTTCGGTCCAGATCTCATCACAAGGGAAGACATCTCCCTGACGCGCTCCGCCATGCATCCAATAAATCTGATTGTGGTTGATCAGCTCTTTTTGCAGATACCACATGGGTGGATAGCCGATGCCTCCGCTCACGAGCAGTATTCGCTTGCCCTGGAAGATGGGAAAGCCGTTTCCGGCCGGGCCAATGAGTTCCAGCAGGTCACCCGCTCTGAGTTCTGAAAGAGCAGCGGTGCCCTCCCCCACTTTCTTGATCATAAAACCAATGCGGCCACCTTGGTTGTCGTAGATACTGATCGGTTTGAAGAGTTTGGGGATCTTGCCGGCATTTTGGGAATCCTTGAGACTGGCCAGGGCGCGGACATCGTAAAATTGACCGGCTTTGCCGGCTGCACCCAGAGCTTCGTCCCAGATCCAGAGCAGAAAGTAATCATCAGAAAGCTCTTCTCTGAGCTGGATGGCGCGTTGACGGTATTGAGGGTTGTTCATTTATTTATCCTTATAACAGATGATGCCACTTTTGAAAGTGTAAAGTACTTTTGAGGCTAGGGTCTGGTCCAACCAGGGAGTGTTCTTACTTTTCGAAAGTATATTCTCCTTGGTATATGTAGTGGAGGCGTTCAAATCTATGATGGTGAGATCTGCTTTGGCTCCGATTAAAATCTCACCTCCGGGCAGATTCAGTACCTTTGCTGGTTTTTTGGTGAGGTTATCCACCAGGGTGGAAAGTTCGATGACTTCGGTTTTTACCAGCCGATCGTAAAGGATGCCAAAGGCAGTCTCAAACCCGATGATACCAAAGGGGGCATGGTCAAATTCGCGCTCTTTCTCAAAATCGGCATGAGGGGCGTGATCGGTGGCGATGCAATCTATCAAACCATCTTTCAAAGCCTGTATACAGGCCAGGCGGTCGTTTTCGCATCTTAGAGGAGGTTTCATCTTGGTATTGGTATCAAAGTCCATGCAGGCTTCATCCGTGAGCACCAGATGATGGGGAGTGACTTCACAGGTGACGGCCAGACCGCGATCCTTGGCCTGCTGCACCAATTGCAAAGCGCGCGCTGTGGAGATATGGGCTATATGCAGTTTCGCTCCGGCACTTTCGGCCAGCATGATATCGCGGGCTATCACTACCTCTTCGGCCAGAGCGGTGATGCCGGAAAGTCCGGTGCGGGTAGATACTTTGCCGGAATTGATCTGGCCACTGCCAGCCAAAGCGTAATCCTCCGGATGAATGATTACCGGGATGTCAAAATTGGCTGCGTAGCGCAGACAGGAGAGCATGAGCCGGGCGTTTTGTACACATTTGCCATCATCGCTCACAGCTACGATGCCACCGGATTTCATGGTGGCCATTTCGCTGATTTCTTCGCCCAGGCTGTGTTTCGTGAGCGCGCCGATCACATAGACCCGGGCGCTGCCATGTTCTTTGGCCCGGAGCTGAATGTACTCCACAGAGGCGATGTTATCGGTCACGGGATCTGTATTCGGCATGGCGCAGATGGAGGTAAATCCCCCTTTAGCTGCACTTAGAGTGCCGGATCTGATGTCTTCTTTGTAGGTGTGTCCGGGATCCCGCAGATGGGCATGAATATCGATGAATCCGGGAAAGACACAGGCGCCGCCAGCATCGATATTGTTGTCAGCTTCGTCAAATATCTTATTGGCAATCTGAGCTATGCGTTTGCCATCGATCATCAGCTCTTTCTTTTCCAGCTTGCCATCCAGGTAGATTGAGGCGTTTCTTATAATAGTCTTCATCATTTCTCCTTCAAACTTTGCCGCTACCGCTCAGGATCAGGAACATCAGCGCCATGCGAACTGCCACACCATTGGCCACCTGTTCCACAATAATACTATGTGCACCATCTGCGATTTCGGGCAGGATTTCCACACCGCGATTCATCGGGCCCGGGTGCATAATCAGAGCATCCGGCTTGGCGTATTTCAGAGTCTGGCTGGAGAGCACATAGTGCTTGCTATACTCTTCCAGACTGGGAAACAGACCCTCGCTCATGCGCTCAAATTGCATCCTCAAGCCCATCACCACATCAGCATCGTGCAAGGCGTGGGCCAGATCATATTCCACTCTGCAATCGTACACGCTTTCCATGCTGGAGGGCATGAGAGTTTTGGGGCCGCATACGGTTACCTTGGCGCCCAATTTTGCCATTCCAATCAGGTTTGAGCGCACTACTCTGCTATGCAGAATGTCGCCCACGATGGTGACCTTGAGGCCGTTGAGATCGCCTTTCTTTTCCCAAATGGAATAAATATCCAGCAGCGCTTGGGTGGGGTGTGCATGACGTCCGTCTCCCCCATTGATCACGGGTTTGCCGGAATATTTGTGCACCAATTGCGGGCTGCCGGGAGAACTGTGACGGAGGCAGTAAAGATCTATACCCATGGCGTTCAGGGTATACACGGTATCTTGCAGGCTTTCGCCTTTTTGCAAGGCAGAGATGCTGGCTTGAAAGCTCACTACATCGGCAGAAAGACGATTTGCGGCAAGCTCAAAGCTCATCCTGGTGCGGGTACTGTTCTCCACAAAAAGGGTACAGATGGTCTTGCCCTTCAAAGTAGGGATTTTCTTGTATTCACGTAGATTGATCTCTTTCATCCCTTTGGCTGCTTCCAGAATGTAAAGGATGTCTTCTCGTGAATAGTCGTCCAGATCGAAGACGTTGCGTCCTGAAAATTGAGGTTTCATACTTTTTTGCTCCTTTCAAGCTCACTGGCATTGATTAAAGGTTTATATTTTATTCAAGACTCTGTTTGGGGCATCATCCGTCAAGGACAAAATGAAGCAGATTTCACCAAAATGCCTAGTATTCATCTGCCAATAAACAGGATAGGGCCTTATAATATATATTAAGCACTGCTTTGCTGTGAGAAATGGCTTGACTGATATCCATGATCAATATTTATTGGAAGAAATGAAGATTAACAGGAGATTCCTTATGAGAAAACTCATTATTATCCTGCTGGCTTTGGCATTGGCACTAGGTGCTTGTAGCGCTTTTAAGACCAGACAAAAACTGAGTCCGCAGGCCAATGTAAACGCTAAAACTGCTGGAGTGTATTACGCTCAGCAAAATGTAGAAAAGGCTGAACAATTTTACCTCAAGGTATTGGAAGATCATCCCGATCATGCCATTTCTCTGCGTAGAATGGCAGATATCAACTTGCATAAAGCTGAAAACTTCCCCGATAATTCCGTGGAATACAATAAAAATGCCTATGAGCTGTACACCAAAGCCCTGGCAGTATATGCTACCTTTGACAAACTCAGCGATGAAGAGCGTCTGGATATCAGAGATATGACTCGCAAACGTGAAGGTGCCTGGACTCGTATCTATCGTGCTGGAGATGCTGCTCTTCTGGCAGGAGACACCCAGGAAGCAATGGAAATATTCGAGCTGGCCGGTGAGCTCAATCCCGAACGTTTTGAGCCCATGATCCGTCTGAAAGACATCTATCAAAAAGAGCTGAAGGACGATGCCAAGGCCGAAGAGATCTTGCTTACTCTGATCAAGCAGAACCCGGAAAATCTGGATTACATCCTGGAAACCGGTGCTTTCTATTTTAATCAGAATAACTACTCTGAGGCTGCCAAATACTTTGCCAAGGCCCGCGAAAAAGCTCCGGCAAATGTGGACAACCTGCTGAATCTTTCCTTTGCCTATTATGAAATGAAAGACTATGCTAAAGCTCTCGAAGTCACCAAACAGGCTTTGGCCATGGATCCCGGTAATCTCGATAT
>Ga0265295_1005456_pt1 | contig 16203 bp, 14 predicted proteins | sample Munlansysbiofilm_FD_192503 | JGI IMG/M metagenome (GOLD analysis project Ga0265295, IMG submission 192503) | Leachate microbial communities from a municipal landfill in Southern Ontario, Canada - Methane capture system biofilm | ecosystem: Engineered > Solid waste > Landfill > Unclassified ... | reverse complement strand
CTAGTGGGCTTAATTGATTTAAAACCTGCAAAAACCAAACTAGGTAAAGATTTGAGAGCCGAAAGCGCCAAACAAAATATCGAGCCAGGATATCATCCTGGGGATTAAATTTCTGCTAAAATATACTTATGTCAAAAAACCGAGAAAACCATTGTTTTTTTAACGGTTAAAAAACTCAAATCTGATATACTAAAATTAGGTTTATGTTAGAAGATTTCTCGCGAAGCTGGCAAAGTTTCAAATTATGGTGCTTAAAAAATCGAACATCAATATTAACTATTTTTATAGTTACTCTATTAATTAAAATTATTTATTGGTTGAATCACCAAAATTTTTCTCAAGATGGAGTACGAGACTATTTGTTTATAAAAAATATAGTTGACAGTGGACGGGTTTTGATCAAATTAGGTCCAACAACCTCAGTTGCTACCAATTTTAGCTTACCACCTCTTTATTATTATTTTTATCTCCTAGCTCACTTAATTGGTCGGGGTTATTTTTATAGCATGGATTTGTTAGTAATTTTCTTTGAATCCTTCACCCCAATAGTTTTATTTTATTTATTATCCAAATGTACGTCTAAACGTAAGCTGATTATCGCCTTGTGCGGACTTTATGCCATATCACCTCACGTGATTATTTTTTCTAATTCTGCCTGGAATCCTAGTTTAATGCCTTTATTTAGCTCACTTTTAATCCTTGGCGCATGTAAATTTCTAATACAGAAATCCTATTCAGGTTTGGTATTAGCACTTTTGTCTTTTTTTATTCTAGTTAATTTACATTTTTCTTCTTTTGTTTTTGTGCCTATTATTTTAGTTTGCATATTCTTTTCCTTATTCAATAAAAAAACCTATCCCTACATTGTTTTGTCTTTAGCCATCATCTTAATTTTATCCTTGCCTTATATTATCGGAGAAATAAATAGTCAATTTTCTAACACCATCGGCATTTTAAGTTTTGTAAAAAATGGCTCAGCAACTGCTCAATACGATAGATTAACTTTTTTCAAATTTTGGATTTTCTTTTTTCCTGGATTCTTTGGAAGAATTTTCAGTCACGAACTTCTTTTAGGCGATTGGGCTTCTATCTATAACAACTTTTCGATAAATATTTGGTGGATTATTACAATCACCTTTTTTTCAGCGCTTAGTGTTTTAGCTGCAATATGTGCTGGTCAACAAATTTTCCAAAAAAAAATTTTGGATAAAAGTGAACGTTTTTATCCATCAGTGTTGATTGGGATTTTTTTATCAATGGCTTTTACTTTAAGGCTGTATAAAGGTGATAAGCCCGACTATTTTCTCTTAGTTTTTAATATTTTTATTTTTATTTTTTTAGCTTTAGCTTTTAATGTTCTTAACAAGTATTTTAAAAAGAAAAAACAAAATATTGTTATATGCACAGTTTTGATTTTATTGGGATTATTAGAACTCTTAGCTTTTTGGAAACTTACAAATAGTTTCTCTAACAACGCTTATATGGATTATCAAAAATTTTTTAGATTTGTTACAAAATATTCTAATTCTAAAATTGTAGTAATTCCTATGAATCAAGAGTTGGTAGTTCCCTTAACTTATTATTTTAATAGTGAACAAATTCAAAAAAAACCAGATATAAATGCAAAACAAAATTTACTTGTTTGTTTTCATTCCTGCATTAATTATCAAGCAAATGCTTGTCATAATAACAATATTGCTAAGTATGATTTAGTAAATTTTACGGACTTTTCAGCCTATTTTCCTTATTATGATTTTTCTGACCCCAACTCAAAAATAATTTTTAAAAATAAAACCATCGAAGCAGTTCTAATTAATCAAAAACTTCCTGACTAGGAACTCTGCAGGGCGGGAAGGAATCGAACCCTCATCAAAGGTTTTGGAGACCTTGATTCTACCATTGAACTACCGCCCCTTGTTGGCAACAGTCACATTAACAGCAATTATTATAACAGCTAATCTCCAGCTTTAGTGAAATATTTTCAGCCTCTACTCTGACAATTGATACTTGTCGGCAGCTTGGCCAATTCTAGCATCCAAAAAAATAACCGACCAATTGTCAATACTAGGGTTTGCCTTCGTCAAAATAAATTCATAATACCCAGCATAGGGCAACACGGCACAAGGCTCTCCTTGATCATTAACAACTGTTTCTTGAAATCGATTTTCTATACCCTCAGTTAGAACAACCGAGTGTTTGGGTATTAGATTTAAAGCATTAAGAATGCCTTGACGCAATTTTGTTTCGTCCTGATCAGCCAGCTCTGCCATAGCATTAAATTTTAACAAACCCATCAGCGCATCAGTTTTGGCAGTCATTAAAATCTGACCTTCTCCCTTCACTAATTTGGCGTGTTTCCCTTCTACTAATTCAACAAATACTTTACCCTCTCGATCAATGATTAAGTTTCCTCCATAGTAATTGTGCCAATATTCAGACAATACTAGTTCTGAGTCGAGCGTAATTTCTTTATTAATTAGTTTCTCTGCAACAAACTCCTTCACCATTTCTTGAGTTTGTTCTAAACCAAAAATCCTGGCTCCTGTTTTTCGATCAACGATAGAGGCATAATAAAAGCCAGTTTGTGATGGTAGCTGAGTAAATATATGCTCTGGATTTTGCACAAACTCAACTAAATCCACACTTACTCTCGAATATCTGGGTAAATCGTTAGCTTCTAAAAATTCTAGACCAGCTTGTTTTGTCCCTGCAGTTTCGGCAAGTTTTTTGACGGCCAGTTTTTGAGCTAATAATTGGTGCGCGCTATCTGGTCGATCCTGAGCTTGTTCTGCTTCTATGGCTCCAACTGCTTCTATATACCAGTGTGGTATAGAGCTACCACTAGTATTGATCTGCCTTTTTTTTGACCTTTTTCTTGCTTTGTTTTCTTGAGCACTTGGGCGCTTAAAATTTTCAAAATTCGTCATACTGTAAAACACTTTATATGCTTGCTATTTTTTGCTAAAGTATTTTAACACAAAAATCTGAAAAAAACCCAAAACTTAGAACAATAGCAATTATTTGCAAAAACAACACAAGAAAAAAAACTACTCTAGCGCAGTTAATGGAAAACTGTTAGGCTTAATGCATGCAAAAAGACGCTTTTACCCTACTCTATCAGGATAAAAAATTATTAGAAAACAGTGCCACCCCAATTATTACCGTCTCGGCTTCTTTTAAAGAAGACCTAAAGGGTTTTCATGGTGAAAAAGAAGACGACCAAGTCCAAGATATTGTTTTTTCTCGAGCTCACTACTCGATGGCCCTCGCTGTTGCAGTGGCCGCTTGGGGCAAAAAAATTGATGCAACAAAGGCTTGGCTAGTCGATCCCACCAATCACGTCAAACAAACAGATTGGAAATCTATTAAATTAACCGACAACATTGGTAAGACTATTGCCCGTCAGCCACTATTAAAAATCTTAAAAGATTTGGTGGATCGTTTTGCTCGCTCCAAATTGCCCATTTTAGAAAATATCAAACCAGCTACCAAGTTTTTAAGTCAAAATCTTGATCGACCCATCTTGTCCTTTCATATTGCCACTGGCAATATTTTGGCTGAAAACGGCAAAACAGTCTGGCAAATGATTACCGATCCACATGTGCGCAGTGATTATGTAACAAACGCTGCTAAAAAAAATATCCGTTTTATGGTTTTTGATCAGCAAACAAAAGAGGAATTTTTTAGGGTGGCAGCGGCGGAAAATATTAAAATCCCTGCCGATCAAATCGAAAATAAAGTGGTGGTGACCGGCCCCCCGGTTGATCCTCGCACCCTCGCCGCCGCCAAAAAGAAAAAGCCTTGGAACAATGACCGAGCTTTAAGAATTCTCATTACTACTGGCGGTTTGGGCACCAATAAGCAAGAAATTCACAAAATTCTTGATCAACTCTTACCTGCACTCAAAAATCCAGAGGCAAATTGTCCAAAATTGGAAATAATTTATTATGCTGGTACTCACTTTGATCACCAGCGCATGGCCATTAATCTAGCTAAAAAACATCAAATTAAGCATCACTTAATTAGTCCTTACGACCCTGCTGATTTTAGCCAAGCTGGTGAGCTAAATATGGCGCAGCGTCAATTCAAAAATAATGTTAAATTTCACATTATTTATCATCCACAAATTATCGATGCTAATGAATTACTAATTCGTTATGGCTTTTCTTGGGCAGATTTATTTATCAGTAAGCCTTCTGGAGACATGGCTTATGATGCGGCTTTATCTGGAGCGGCCTTGCTAAGCATGAAAGAATGGGGAGAATGGGAACACAATGTTCGCCGAGTTTTTGAAAAATTTGGTATTTGTCAAAAAGCTGATACTGATCATATTGTTGAGCAATTGATTGCTCTCAGTCAAAAACAGAGTTCACACAGTATTCACAACCGCGTACCAACCAGTAGTGTTAGGCCACTGCCTCAATTAACAGATGATGAGGCCAATCAAATGTCTTGGATTGCGCAAGCGATGCTTAATACGCAACAGTTGCCTCTCTCCTATTATCAAGGCGCGATTAATATCCTCAAAACTAGTAAACAAGTATGACTCTAAATCGTTATTATTGTTTTTTTGATCAAGAAGAACAAAGCTACCAACTAATAATTTGTCGCCAATTCCCTGAACAGAAGGTGCAAACAGTTATGCCACTCGACCTACCCTTTCGTGATGTAGCGGGTGCCTATCAATTTCTGAAACAAGCTCTTGAAAAAGAATTGGATAGATTAAAAAAAGAGGTTTTCTTTCAGAAATTTTGGGAATTAGCCAATTTTAAGACTAAAAATTCTTTATTATTATCAATTTATCTCCGTCAAAAATACCCTAGGGGGGTATTTAATGTTGAAATTGAAGATTGGTTAAGCGCTGGACCTTTTGCGCAAGTTTACCAAGAGAAGAAAAAATTACTACAAAATTGGCAACCTCGACAAATTTTAGCGCGCTTTATTGCTACGAGCGGTAATCACCTTAAGTCATTACGCATCGGCCACATTCATCTTGCCTATGATCAAGTTGCAGGTCGCGACATCTTCTCCATTCACTTCGACAAATACAATCCTAACCATTTAAAAAAATTCGGCTTGTTCAAACATTTTCTACTTGAAGATGGAGAAAACAGTAATTTGCTCAAAGTTTTTAATAATGATTGAGAAAATTTAAGCAAACATTAAAAAAATCGCTTATTTTACAAAAATTAGCCCTTTATTTTATTGAAAAAACTAGCTGCTCAAATCAGCTTACTTGAGTTTTTTCATCAAACGATGAGGAGTTCTTTTACGACAAACTTTACAATATTTATTGATGGGAAAAATACTTTCACCACTGGTCTGTTTTTTTAGTAATTCGTTGTTTTTATTGTAGGTGCTCACGTAACCAAATGCCTTACAAACGCTGCATTGTAGACCTATTGGCTGTCGAGGGCCTTTTTTTGCTTTTGCCATGTTTCCTTTTTAGTTTAAGTTTTTAAGTTTTTTAAGTATTTAAGTGTGCGATAACAAGGCAGTATTTTAGCACAAAAGCTGTAGAAGTGAAAAGCGACTGATGTTTTCGCCACACTAAAGTAGCTATTTTTATTAGGCCAAGTGTTTCACTACAGCAACCGACAGCTGACAAAAAAGCGACCATTGGCCGATTGAGCAGCTTTTTTATTGCCCGCAGCCAGCAACTCTTGGCTACGGCGATAGGAAAAGAACTTTGTTGGCGAGGCGTAGGTATCTAATTGGTAATCAATTAATTGCTCTTTAGGCAGTTTATATATGTCAAATAAGTGATTTTTGATAAAAGCTGGCAAATCAATTTGCCACAATCCGGTTTTTTTCTGTTTTTTAATATATTCTTTCCAAGCAGGATGCTGACTTTGGCGCGGTTCTTTTTTAACTAAATATGATTTGGCTCTAATTCCTGGACCTAAGAAAACTAGCAGATGCTCGGCTTTTGTTTGCCACAGCTCTAACATTTGCTGCCAAACTTCATCTAAGATGTTTAAATATAAGGGTTCCCAACCAGCGTGAATCATCGCCATATTTTGGCTTTTTTGATCAAAAAATATTAAGGGAAAGCAGTCGCCCAAGACCATACTGATTAGGGTTTTATTTGCCTGCCTGTCCCCTTTTTGCCAATCGCTTAAAATCGCATCGCCCGTGAGCAAAAGACTTGTCTGCTTACTTTTCTGCTTACTTTTTAATTGCTTGGCATCTAAAACCAGCACTTGATCTTTATTATCTAACTGCAAATGCACAAATTGATCATCAGCCTTTGCCAATTGGCGGCTGGCTAAAAATTGCTCAACGGCTTGAGTTTGGCGAAAATCACCATCGGCACGTTGACTAATAAAAATATTAAGATTTTTTAGTGAAAATGTCAGCATATGCTAGTGAGCCACCCCAGGGACTCGAACCCTGAACCTCCTGTTTACAAAACAGGTGCTCTAACCAGTTGAGCTAGGGGGGCGCGGTGCCAGGAGTAGGACTCGAACCTACGTAGGCTAAGCCAGCAGTTTTACAGACTGCCCTCGTTGACCGCTTGAGTATCCTGGCGCGTTTGTTAAATTCTATTGTTAAATTGTTATTTAAATTATTCTTTTAATAATTTAATGGCTTGTAGTTTGGAGCCTTTGTCGGGGATCGAACCCGAGACCTCAGTCTTACCAAGACTGCGCTCTACCGACTGAGCTACAAAGGCTAGTGGTTAAACTAACAAATCTACACTTAGCCAAACAATGCCTCATTATTATATTGAAAAAACTCAAAAAATATAGCCCTACTCAGAAAAACACAAAATCCACCCACTTGTGCAAGAAGCCAGCGTCTTTCCCCTGGATAACCAGGTGGGCAAGGCGAAAATTTTTCCACGGAAAAACTTTACAACCCATCAGCCCATAGAAAAGCTGTTGAGGAAAAAATGCTATAGCTCCCTGCAGAAGAAGGTGGATTTTAAAGAACAATTCAAGATCTAAATTGATTGTAAAAAGTTTAAGAAGAAAAGAACAGCTGTTGCAAAGAGCAAAAATTTGCTAAAATGGAGTATTGGCTCAAAAAGCCTTTTTTTTAAGCAAATTTTTATTGGCTCGAGAGAGCTTTTTTTAATAAGCTTTTTTTAACAAAATTGAGCGTTTGCTGTTTATTTTGATCTAGAAAACGCGATTTTAATCTAATTTTAATCTGCTTGCCTAATCTACTTGCCCTCGAATTCTTTTAACCAAGTCTTAATTTTGCTCCCATATTTCTCTTGTTCGACTACAAATTTAAGATGTGCTTTAAAATAATTTTCTGGATCACCAGTGGTCATCCACTCCCCTTTAGATTTCTGCACTAGGACTTTGGCTCCTGTTTGATTTAACCGACCAATTGCGTCAGATGTCCATAGCTCATCATCTTTCCCCGTATTTTGTGCTGCTAGAAAATCAAAGATTTTTTGCGTAAACAAATAGCGACCATAAGAAGCGAGATGGGTAGGCGCTTTAGCTGGATCTGGTTTTTCGACAATATTAGCCAAAATATTGGGCTTGCCTTCTTGATATTGACCATTTTTTAATGATACGGCTGCATATTTAGCTATTTCATCACCAAGAATTTCTTTAACCATGATGATGGCATCGGCGTCTGGATTTTTTTGATAGGCCTCCAGCAAAGTTTTGGCATCACCAGGCTTACCAAAAACAACATCATCACTATAAAAAGCTAAAAAAGCCTCCTCATTTTCGACAAAATTTTTAGCACTAGCAAAGGGTGAGCCATTGCCATAGGGCAAGCTTGGATCTTGAGTAATCACCAGCATTTTGGGAAAGTTCAAGACTTCTTGAACTGGAACATAACGATCAGCTTTACCCTGAACATCGAGTTGTTTACGAATGCGATTAACATTGTTGTTGAAATAATCTTCGTAAATTGGTTTACCTTCTGGGGTAGCTACCACAATAATTTCTTCAATCCCCGCTTCGATACATTCTTCAATGACCAGTTGCATAATTGGTCGATTGCCCAAAGGTAACATTGCTTTAGGAATAGTTTTAGTAATTGGCAGATAACGACTGGCAAAGCCAGCATCTGCAATAATAGCTTTTCGGACTTTTTTTTCGCTCATAATGTCAAAGAGTATAACATATTCACCAATAAAAATCCCCTTGGCACTTGACCTCTACCCTGTAAATTTAGTATGCTAGATTGATGGCTAAAAATACTAGATCTTATCCAAAATATATCAAAAAAATGGATTGGCCTGAAATTGTTTTCCTGCTGTTTTTAGTCATCTTTTTTGCTGGGCTAACTTGCAAACACTTTGTTACTAAACAACAGCAGTTGCGTTGGCAAAAATGGCAAGAAATTAAAAATTCAGAGATAAATAGCGCTGTTGACCTAGAGATTAATGATGATTTGCTGAGCAGAGCTGATTTAAACCAAGACCAAGCAATTAATCAAGCCGATGTTCAGACCATGGAAGAGGCTTTTTTAGCCATCGATAGCGAAAGTTTAGAAGCTGATTTAAACCAAGATGGTCGTGTTGACGCTAAAGATTACGCAATTTTGACACATATTATTGAGTCACAAGAATCAAATTAAGCAAAAAAATAAAGAGCAATAAAGAACAATCAAAGAGCAATATGGAAAGCAATTTTTTACAAAAATCAAGAAAAAAACCCTTTTGGTCTTATGCCTTTTTTGTTTTTGGCGTATTACTGCTCATTTTTATTCTCAGTGCCACTCTTTTTGGCTTAATTTTCTTGCAGTCTGTTGATGAAAGCCTAGATACCCGTAAACAAGCTCAAGAAATTAAAAAAAGAGTTGATTTTAATACCTATCCTTTTAGCCAAAGCTTTTTTCAAGTTGGAGAAACAAGTCGGCTTGAACTCCAAGTCAATACTTTTAATCACTTTGTTGACGCTTTGGAACTTAATTTGCTGCTAAAAACTGATCCTGGGTTGTGGCAAGTAGATGATGTAAAAATTATTCCCCCTCAAGATCAGGGCTTAAAACTGGTTCAAAGCAGTCTGCAACAAACAGAATGTGAAGATCAAGCTGATTGCTATCTGCTCACCTTGTTATTGATTAGCCAAGAAACAGACAAGCCCTTTACCAGTCATAATTTATCAACTTCGATTGCTAGTATTGAGTTTACTCCCCTAAAAGAAGGAGCGGTGAACTTAGAACTCACAACTACTAGTCAGGCTATTGCCCACGACACTGCGCAAAATATTCTGCAACACCCGGGTGTCAATCAGTTTAATTACTATATTAGTGATAACGGCATTGATTTTGCCCAATGTCGCTATGTTTATGATGATTGGAGTGACTGTCAAAACTTTTGGCAAACTCGCAATTACCAAGTAGCCCCACTCAATTGTCACTGGCACCAGCAGGAAACTCTTGAACCTCTGAGCCAACAATGTCTAACCAATAAAGTTGAAGCTAACAACATCTCTTTAGCAGCAGCAAGTGATTTTTTCCTCCACTATTTCGCCCCTTGTTTAGCTGGTCCTAATTCTGGAGAAAAATTTTATTTAGTCTGGAATACAGAAAAATATGATGGTTTTGCTTGGCTAGACGTGAGTCTTGATCATCAGTTTACTGATTATTACCAAAAATCAATTAAAAAGGCGCAAAAAGTTGGTCCTTATACTATTATCGATCTAACGGGACTAACTGGTTTTTCCCAGGACATAAAAGGACAAATCCTTAGCTTTGAAGCCGATCAAAACTATTATTTTCGCCTATATAACGACCAAGCGGAGCAATTTGTGTTAGGGCCTAAACTCTATCTTAATTATTGCGTAGCTAATGCTAGTCAAAATCTTAACTGTCAAGATACTTGTGTTCAGACTCAGCAGGGTTCCAGTTGTGCGCCTGGTCTCGCCTGCATCAACAGCCAATGCCGTTTAGAAAGCAATCCAGACAGCCCATGGTGTTTTAATGCCGACTTAGTTAGTGATACTTTAAGTTTGGGCAGAGTGGCAGGCGTGAGCACGCAAGTCAGCGATGCCTCTTATATTATCAAAGGTCCATTTTTGCCCAGTGAAGCTTATGACATCACCACCTATGCCTGTAACCACGGTTGCAACACCAATCGTGATTGTATGGCCGACTACCGCTGTTATCAGGGTCGTTGTCGTTTAGCTAGCAATCCAGAAAGTGCCACTTGTGACAGCACTGATATTAAACCAAGCCCTCAGCCGACTGCACAAGCAACCGTAGTCCCTACAGAACCTCAGCCAAGCATTGAAGTAAGTCCAAGTGTTTCACCCACTGTTGCAGTTATTGTTGATGAAACAGAAACTGAAACTGGCTCAGAAAATTCAGAAAGTGAAAATGTTGAAGAAGTACAGAGCCCCGACCCAAGCCCAACAATTGCTGAAGAAGAAACAGAGCAAAACCAAGCGTCGGGTGGTTTTTCTGCTGCTTTTGCTCAATTTTCTAGTCGTTTTAATTGGCAATATTTAGCTTTAGCTGGCCTGCTGATTATTATTGCCATCGTTTTTATCACTCTCGGTTTAAGCCATAACCCGAAACAAAAGCAAAAACAAGTTAAAGATAAAAAAGCTCAGTCAAACGATCCAGTTGAGGTAGAAAAAACAGAAGACCAAGAAGTAAGAAAAGCAAGTGACCTAGAAACCGAAGATCTGGGCGCTGGGTATATAGAAACTGAAGATCTAGGTGCTGGATATATAGAAGCTGAAGATCGAAAAATTGAAGAGCTAGGCGCTGGATATATAGAAGCTGAAGATCGAAAAATTGAAGAGGAAGAATTAGAAAAAGAAGAACAAGCAATTCCAGAAAATAAAAAGCTTGGTCTGTGATAAAATGCCAGTCTATGTTGCAAGCAATTAAGAAATATTTATCTGAGGTAAAAACTGAACTTAGTAAAACTACTTGGCCCAGTAAACAGACGACGAAAAACCTCACCATTTTGGTGGTGATAGTCAGCCTCTTGCTTGCTTTATATATTGGTGCTCTTGATATTATTTTGCAAAAACTTATAGCACTTTTCATTTAATCTGGTATAATAACTTTTCGCAAAAAACTCTAAAGGTATTTATGGCAAATCGTAAAGATAAAAAGACTCAATCAAAAAAAGATCAAGTTCTTGCAGTGGAACCAACTCAAGAAACTGAGCTTGAAGAAACTCAAAAAACTGAGGCTGAAAAAACTCAAGAAACTGAGGCTAAAGAGCTAAAAGCAGAAAAAAGTGAAAAAAGCCTTAACGAAAATCTAATTGTTATTAGCGAAGATGTTAATAAAAAGGCTCGTTGGTTTGTCGTGCACGTTTATTCTGGCCATGAGCGCAAAGTGGCAGAAGCACTTCGTCAACGAACTGAAACATTACATCTGTTAGACAAGATTTTGCGGGTTTTTATTCCTACTCAAGACAAAATTCAAATCAGACGCGGTCAGCGTCGTACGGTTAGTGAAAAGATTTTTCCAGGTTATATTTTGGTAGAAATGGAAATTACCGACAATGCCTGGTTAGCTATTCGCACCACCGAAGGTGTGACTGGTTTTGTGGGCATGAGCAGTCGTCCTACCCCACTCCCTAAGAGCGAAGTCGAAGCAATCATGAAATATGCCGAACAAAGTGATACTCAATATAAGGCTGATTTTGTTGATGGTGAAGCAGTGAGAATTACTGATGGTCCATTTAATGATTTCTTGGGCAGTGTTGATAAAATCGATGAAGAAAGAGGCAAAGTCACAGTCTTAATCAATATTTTTGGTCGAGAAACTCCAGTAGAATTAGATTTCTTACAAGTCAAAAAAGTGTAGTAGAAAGAATTAATCATGGCAAAAAAGGTCAAACAAATCTTAAAGTTAAATTTACCAGCCGGTAGTGCTACTCCTGCTCCTCCAGTGGGCCCAATTTTAGGTCAAGCAGGGATTAACATGATGGATTTCATCAAGCAATATAATGATAAAACTGCCGACAAGCGTGGGCAAATTATCCCAGCAGAAATCACAGTTTATGAAGATCGTTCTTTTACTTTTGTTCTAAAATTACCTCCAGTGGCCGATTTAATTAAACAAAAAATTAAATTAAAAAAAGGCAGTGCTCTACCTGGTCGAGAAAACAAAGGTAAATTAAGCAAAGCCCAAGTTCGAGAAATTGCCGAAGAAAAAATGGCAGATCTCAATACTAAAGATGTTGAGGCAGCCAGCCGCTCCGTGATTGGCGCTGCTCAAAGCATGGGTGTCGAAATTACTGATTAATTAAAATTATCAAATAATAATATTAACGTGGCAGACTCAAGCTTTTCCCCAGTCGTTTGCACCACGTTAACAGAAAGGAAATATGGGAAGCAAAAAAAATGTTGACATGACTCAAACTGAGACTACTGTCAAAATTGTCAAAGAAAAAAAAGCTGAAAAGAAGAAAGATCAAGCAGCTAAAAAGCCAGCGAGTGAAGCTAAAAAGCCAGCAGCTGAAGCTAAAGAGCCAGTGAAGGACGCGAAGGAAGATAAAAAGCCCGTGAGTGAAGATAAAAAGCCAGCAGGCGATGCTAAAGAACAAGCCAGTGAAGAAAAAAAGCCAGTTCTGCAAAAAAAATCAAAAAAAGTACGGGGCAAAAAATATCAAGCCGTCAGAGCTCAACTAGATAAAACTAAAACTCATGATCCTGCTTCAGCCATTGCTTTGGTCAAAAAATTTTCTTATAGCAAATTTGATGCTTCTATCGAAGCCCATATTGTAGTGAAAGAAATCGGCACTAGTGTCGATCTAACCCTACCTCACAACACGGGAAAAAGCGTCAAAGTGGCCATCGCTGACGAAGCATTATTAGCCGAGGTCGAACAAGGTAAAATTAATTTTGATGTGCTATTAGCCTCACCAGAATTAATGCCAAAATTAGCTAAATTAGCTAAAATTTTGGGACCAAAAGGCCTAATGCCTAATCCGAAAAATGGCACCCTTACCCCAAAACCAGAACTAAAAAAGAAAGAGCTAGAAGCTGGAGCCTTTACTCTCAAAACAGAGAAAAAAGCTCCACTCATGCACCTGGTAATTGGTAAAGTAAGCATGGACGACAAAATGTTAGAAGAAAACATTTTAGCCGTTCTTAAAGCATTAAAGAATAGAATTGTCAAAGTCGCGATTGCACCCAGCATGGGCCCTGCTATTCGTCTCAACTGGCAAATAGTAGAAGAGAAAAAATAAGCTATTCAAACTCAGGCAAAACTTTTGCAACGCTGATGATTTGGTCTAATGTTGTGGGGCCTTCTTTTAGTAGACCCTCAGCTTTGCCTCGAGTTCGCAAACTTAATTCTTCTTTAGCAACTTCTTGATCGCCAATAATTAACATTAAGGGCACTCTTTCTATTTCAGCTTGACGAATTTTAGCTTGCAGACGTTCTGAGCGATCATCAAGAGCCACCCGCACCCCAGCAATCAATAATTTTTTCATTACTGTTTGGGCATAAGCTAGATGACGATCAGCAATCGGCAATAATTTTACTTGAATTGGAGCAAACCACAGAGGAAAATCGCCACCATGGTGTTCAATTAGAAAAGCAAAAAAACGTTCATAAGAACCAATTAAAGCCCGGTGGATCATTAAAGGTCTTTGTTCTTCACCTTGCTCATCAATGTAAGTTAAAGCGAAACGCTCAGGCAAATTAAAATCAACTTGAATAGTTGAAATACTATCCTCTTTGCCAAAAACATTGATTGCTTGCACATCTAGTTTTGGTCCGTAAAAAGCTGCATCGCCTTTGATTTCTTCATACTCTACTCCAGCCTCGTCAAGAATTTCGCGCAAAGTATTTTCTGCCTTTGCCCATTCAGCTGGTGAACCACAAACTTGAAATTTTTCATCATCGGGGTCAGAAATTGATAAACGAAATTTATATTTATCAAAACCCACTGCTCGATAAAAGATTTTGAGCATTTGCATCACTTCTAAAAATTGCTCTTTTAACTGATCAGCTGTACAAAAGATATGAGCATCATTTTGCGTAAAACCACGCACCCTTTGCAAACCGTGCAATTCTCCAGATTTTTCCCGACGATAAACGGTGCCGAACTCGCCCATTTTAATTGGCAACTCCCGATAGCTATGAGGCTTCAGTTTATAAATCATCATGGCCGCTGGACAGTTCATTGGTTTTAAATAATATGTTTCTTCAAGCACCGAAGCATCACCCTCTTCTTGATAGCGTAATGGTGGATACATATTTTGATCATAAAATCCTAAATGTCCTGATTTTTCAAACAATTCTTTACGATGAATATTGGGGGTGATAACGTGACTGTAACCAAAACTACGCTCAAATGTCACCATATAATCTTCAAGCGCGCGACGCATAGCAAAGCCATTGGGCAACCACACTGGCAACCCTTGCCCGATCTCTTTAATGACCGCAAACAGCTCCATTTCTTTACCAATTTTGCGATGATTACGCTCTAAGGCTAGTTGGCGATTGTGCAGAAATTGATCTAAATCAGCTTGATCAGCAAAGGCTGTGCCATAAATACGCGTGAGCATTTTATTAGCTTCACTCCCTCGCCAATAAGCACCAGCAATACTTAATAATTTAAAGGCTTTAATTTCGCCAATGTTTGCTATATGAGGACCTTTACATAAGTCAACAAAACATTGTAAATCAACCCGACTTTGCGCCGTGCTTAATTTGTTAGAAATTAAACCTTGAAGCAATTGTTGGTCAGCTTGGACTTGATCTTTATTACCGGTTAAATAAATGCCGACTATGCCTGCCGCCACCAATTCGTGTTCTTGATCTAAACGCAGGGAAACTGGATCAACTTTGGGGTCATGAGCATCTAATTCAGCTAAACCATCTAGCAATTCTTGCTTGTAGGGATTGTCATGAAAAATGGCTCTAGCTAAATCGATTGGGATTTCCATTTTGTGCATGAGTAAATTTTGTTCGATGAGTTTTGCCATTTCTTTTTCAATTTTAAGCAAGTCAGCTTCAATGAGGCGAAAGCCTAGTTTTTCTGCTTCTTGAGAGATATCAAAGTCAAAATAAAAACCATCAGCAATCGCTGGACCCATTGCCTTGATTATTGCTGGCTGAGTTAACTTATATTCACCGCTAGCTGTTTTAATTTTGCCCTGATTTTTTTTATTGGGCGAATACAATCGCTCCATGGCCATCGTTAGCACATGTTCTGCGCTGTGGCGGAGAGCGAATAATTTTTCTTCTTGATTCATAATTCCTTGTCTGTTTATTATTTTAATTTTAATGAATTTTTCAGATAATTGCTATTAAAAAACCCGCCTTGATCGCGGGTTGGTGTTTTTGGCAATTATCTAAATCCAACACACAACAACCCGCTAGGGGCTAGTAGTAGTGCTGGTAGTTAAGATAATTTTTAACATGAATAATCATTATAGCATAAGAATTTTGGCTTCACTATTGCCGAATACCAATCAAATGACAATACTCATGCTAATTGTTAATGCGAAATTTATCCAGCTCCGCCACCTCCGCCTCCGCCGCCACCGCCACCTCCACTAGAAAATCCTCCACTTGAACCACCACCTGAACTACTGCCGCTTGCCCCATAACTATGCGAGGCACTACTGCTAATGGTCTTAAAAGCACTACCCAAAGAACTGAGTGAGTGAGTAACACTACCCAAATCAAAACTCTTCATATCAGCTACAGCTGATTGACTTAAATTAAAGTTCGACATTCCCCAATAATTAACTAAAGTTCTTTGATCAGCCTCTGACCAATCTTTAAATTGAACAGGTAATTGAGACAAAGCTTTCATCGATACCCCAAATAAAGTGCCATAAACGAGGTATTTTTCCCAAAGAATAATTGAGTCAATAGCGTAGTTTTTGGTTTTTTTGTAATCTTTTAAATGTTTTTTAAAAGACAACCATTGTTCTGCTTCAATGTGACCTTTTTCACTCCTTTTTTCACTACTAGCTTGCAAAATCGACATCACTATCCCAGCATTAAAGCCAAGTATTAAATTGCCCGTGAGGAATATCCAAGTGACACTGATCCAAGCCTCTATGATAGATAAATCGGTATTTACCAAAAAACTTATCAAGACCATCGCCAAAATAAAGCTAATCATAGGACTAATAAATAACTTTAAGCTACTCAAACTAGTCGCAAATTGATGGACATCTCGATCAAAATAACCTTTGGCCAGATTATCTTTAAAAGCAATCGTTTCTAACTTTTCAAAAAAAAGATAACTGCTGCTAGCATAGCTTTTAGTGTATCTGGCTATATCTTTAAGAT
>Ga0265295_1005455_pt1 | contig 16205 bp, 12 predicted proteins | sample Munlansysbiofilm_FD_192503 | JGI IMG/M metagenome (GOLD analysis project Ga0265295, IMG submission 192503) | Leachate microbial communities from a municipal landfill in Southern Ontario, Canada - Methane capture system biofilm | ecosystem: Engineered > Solid waste > Landfill > Unclassified ... | reverse complement strand
CAGTGGACAAACTAACCAAGCACTTTCGAAAACCTATGTTGACTTGGCAGGACCAGTTCTTACTTGTAAATTCAACGGATCTATATTTGCAGACAGAGATACCATTTTCATACGAAGAGAGACAAAAATCAGTCTAATTGGCGTTGACAAAGAGTCGGGAATGGACTACATTGAGTATAAATTAAACGATGGTGAGACAAAACGGTTCGAAAATGAATTTACAATCGAAGAAGAAGGACTGCATAAAATCCATTTTACAGGATACGACATGGTAGGAAACTCAAACCATTCCGAATCAACCATTGTTGTTGATAATCAGCCACCTGTAATTAATGAAAACTTCAGTGTTTTAGCCATAGGAACAAAAACCATTTTGGATAAAAAAATGGATGTTTATCCAAATCATGTAACTCTATTCCTTTCAGCTACCGACAATAAGGCAGGATTGGAAAAAATTACATATCAACTTAATGGCTCATCTGCAAGCCCTTACGCCAAACCATTAACCAACTTTGCCAAAGGTAGCGATGTTAAAATTGATATTACAGCAACTGACAAACTAGGAAACAAATCTGAAAAAACCATTGAGTTTTCAGTAAATTAGCTTTCCCATCCTTGCATCACAACAAACCAACCCTGTAAATAATAAAAATGAAGAGAATTCTACAAACGCTCCTTATTATCCTGCTACCCCTATTTACGGTTGCACAATCGATCACCGATTTGAAACAAAATTATCAAAAAGCGATTGACACGGATGATAAAAATAACGCCATATTCTATTTGAATAAAATTGCGTATTATCAATGGGAAAATGAGAAGGTTCCAGAGGCCATTGAATCATTCAATACGCTGTATAAACTAGCCGAATCGAATGGCAATAAAAATGCCATGCGCAGTGTTTGTATGAATTTGGGAATGATTTATTCCGATAAAAGTCAATATAAAAAAGCCGAAGAGTATATTCAAAAAAGTTTGCAAATTAACATTCAAATGGGCGATAAAGCCGGACAAGCTGCCGCCCTAACAAACTTAGCCACGGCACAGCAAAATCAAAACGACAACAATACTGCTCTCAAATCAGCCGAAAAAGCACTTGCGCTTGCAAAAGAACTCAACAATATTGCACTCATTAGAACGTGCTATGGTTTACTTTCTGAAATCCACAAAAAACTAGGTAACTCCGAAAAGTTTTCAGAGTATTTTAACCTCTATGCATCATTCGATCAGCACATTAAGCGAGAACAAATGACACAGGTTCAGCGCGAGTCAAAGGAAAAGGTGCGAGAAGCAGAGAGTCAGAAATCCATGAAAGAGAAGGAGTTACGCGATAAAGAACAAATCCTTGAAAAAACACAAGCCTCGTTAGAAGTAGCCGAACAACTCACTGAAAAACAAAAATACCAACTCGAACTACAGGAGTTTAAACGCAAAGAAAGTGAAGAAAAGGCCGCCGCCGAATTACGACGACAAACCATGATTCGGGATTTCATGATTGTAGTAATTTTACTTATTTTAGGATTCTCGGGACTACTTTATCGACAAATAAAGAAAACAAAAAAAGCCAATATATTATTAAAAAACAAGAACAACGAAATTCGATCTCAAAAGGATGAAATTGAGAAACAATCCGAAAAAATTAAGGCCAGTATCCAATATGCACGACGAATACAAACTGCAGTACTTCCTCCCGACGAATATCTGGATCGAATTCTTCCCGACCATTTTGTATTTTTTCAGCCACGCGATATCGTAAGTGGCGACTTTTACTGGTTAACTGAAAAAGGATCAAAAACAATTGTTGCCGTGGCCGATTGCACTGGACACGGTGTTCCTGGAGCATTTATGAGCATGCTAGGAACTGCATTTTTGAACGAGATTATCAATAAAATTGTTGAAAACAAACATATTTCTGAGCTTCAGGCCGGCGAGATTCTGACCGAATTACGTAAATATATCATGAATTCGCTGCACCAAAAAGGCGAAGCCAACGATGCTAAAGACGGTATGGACATCGTGTTAATTATTATTGACCACAAAGAACAAAAAATACAGTATGCCGGAGCAAACAACGCACTATTTGTTGTTCATGATGGGGAACTTATTGTTTATGAGCCCGATGCAATGCCCATTAGCTATCAACGAGAAATGACAGACCGATTTGCAACAAAAGAGTTTAAATATACCACAAATGACACCTTGTATTTGTGCACCGATGGATATGTTGATCAATTTGGTGGCGAAAAAGGTCGTAAATTTATGGTTAAGCGATTCAAAAAAATGCTTGTTGAGATCAACAAAATGTCGATGCGAAAACAAGGGCAAACCCTTAAAAAAACAATCGAAGCTTGGAAAGGCGACACATTCCAAGTCGATGATATGTTAATTATGGGAATAAGGCTCATTCCTACCCTTCCATCAAAAGAAGTGAGCGAAGAGGACGACTGGAGCGACAAAACCATTCTCATTGCCGACGACCAAGAGGCCAACTATTTATATATGACAGAAGCCCTGCGGAGAACGGGAGTGTCGATTCACCATGCTAGAAATGGACAGGAAGCCATCAATCTAGTAAAAGAATATTCGGATATTGATTTGGTATTGATGGATATAAACATGCCGGTAATTGATGGTTTTGAAGCAACAAAACAAATTAAGATGATTAACCGAAAACTGCCTGTTATTGCACAAACTGCAATGAGAATTGACGAAATTCAAAGCAAATGTAAATCAGCCGGATGCGATGGAGTAATTCTAAAACCAGTACGACTGCAAGAGTTTCTCGAAGCGATTAGGAAACACTTTAATATTGAAGAGTAATGTATGAACTTCTAATAATATCGGTTATCGTAATGTCAATAGTTTTATTGGCAATGTTTCTGTTTTTACTCCGTCAAGGTCTGTTTCGAAGAATAAAACCCACGATTGAATACATTGGAGGATATGCCATTACCAAACAATACTACGAAGGCGACCCCAAAGATGTAATGACAATGCTTGAACAACAAATTGAGACTCTTAAAAAACTGGATATTGGATATGCGCATCCGCTATGCACGTATCTTGAAATACCCTCAAAAGACGATAAAATATCAAAAACCGAAATAGGATTTGTACTTTACAAAGGATCAAAAGAGCGCTTAATTGAGTTGGGAAAACAAATTCCACTGGACACATTTGTTAAAAAAGAGCGCATCGTTGTTCGATTTCCCTTTAAAAGCAAATTCTCGATCCAATTTGGAATTATGAAAGCATATCCCGCTCTTCAACAATATGCAAAAAAACATAATTTCGAACCTGGGAACATCACTGAATTGTATAATGGACTTGAAAAACGAATTGAATATATGATGGATTTCTCGCCTGCATCATAATCAATAATTCGGCGACATAAGTCAAATACCAGCATAGGAAGTAAATTATGCATACACTTGGAGACAACAGATTCATGAACCGAGAACTGAGTTGGCTCTCTTTCAATGAACGAGTACTAAACGAAGCCGCCGACAATAAAGTTCCAATTTTGCAACGTATGCGATTTTTGGGAATATTCTCAAATAACCTCGACGAATTCTTTCGCGTCCGAGTTGCAAGTATGCGCCGATTGGTCGCCTTGGGGAAATCGCCCCGCGATTTTCCCGATCAAAATCCCGAAGAGACTCTCAAAAACATACAGAAACGAGTATTATCGCTTCAAGAGAAATTCCAAATAATTTACACGCAGCTAACCAACGAGTTAAAAACCGAAGGAATTGATATTATTGATTCAAAAGACATTACCCAAGACGATGGGATTCATATCAACCAATATTTCACAAATAGTATAAGCCCGTATATCGTTCCGTTGATTCTAACCACACGAACTCCCTTTCCTTATTTGCGCGACAAAACCATATATCTGGCCGTAAAACTAATTAGCAAATCAAAAAAAACAAAAATAAAAATAAGATATGCTTTAATTGAAATACCTGTAAATCAACAGATTTCACGTTTTTACGTCATTCCGAACTCAACAAATGACCGAATTCGAATCATAATTCTCGACGATCTTATCCGATACTGTCTTGATGAAATATTTTTCATGTTCGAATACGATGAGATTAAAGCCTACACGATTAAAATTACGCGCGATGCCGAACTGGACATAGACGACGATATTTCAAAATCGTTGGTTGAGAAAATGAGCGAAGGATTGCTAAAAAGAGAGTCGGGACTGCCCGTACGCTTTGTGTACGACAAAGAGATGGATCTTGATTTATTGAAGTTTCTTGCCTCCAAAATGGGAATTTCGGAACGTGACCCCCTTATTCCCGGAGGAAAATATCACAATTTTAAAGATTATATCAACTTTCCATCCGTAAAACCCTCTCTTGAAAATATAAATCCGCCAACGCTAATACATCGGCAAATCGACCGACATCACAGCATAATTGATGTTGTGAAAAAACATGAAATCCTACTCCATTTCCCCTATCAAACATTTGATCACTATATCGACTTTTTGCGTGAAGCAGCCATTGATCCAAGGGTAAAATCGATTAAAATCACCCTATATAGAGTTGCAGAAAACTCAAAAGTTATTAATGCACTTGTAAATGCAGCGAAAAATGGAAAACATGTAACGGCTGTTATTGAGTTGTTAGCACGATTTGACGAGGAGGCCAATATCAATTGGAGCACTGTTTTACAAGATGCAGGAGTGAGAATAATCCATGGGGTTCCAGGACTAAAAGTGCACTCAAAAATGACCCTTATTACCCGAATTGAAAACAAGAAAGAACGATTTTACACTTATATCGGTACCGGAAACTTCAATGAAGATACGGCAACACTATACTGCGACGAAGGGCTGTTAACCGCCGACCAAGAAATTGGAAATGAAGTGATGAAGGTATTTGAATTCATGGGCAGGAACTATAAAAGATTCAATTACAGCCACTTAGTAGTGGCGCCCTATGGTATGCGGAAGCATTTTGTGAAAATGATAGCAACGGAAATAAAAAACAAAAACCTTGGTAAACCCGCCTACATATACATCAAGCTCAATAGTTTGGTTGACGAAACGCTCATAAAACATCTATATATGGCGGCAAAAGCTGGAGTAAAAATCAAACTCATAATTAGAGGTATCTGTACACTTCAACCCGATTTGCCAGAATTGAATGGAAATATTGAAGCCATAAGTATTATAGACAAATACTTGGAACACAGCCGTTTCCTAATATTCGCAAATGGCGGGGATGAAGCTTTTTATATCACCAGCGCCGATTGGATGATTCGGAACCTAGACCATCGGGTAGAAATTGCATGTCCAATTTACAACAACGAATTGAAAAAAGAACTTCGGGAAATATTTGCCATCCAATGGGCCGATAATGTTAAGGCACGAGTTTTGGACAGTCAATTATCAAACAAATACCGTACAACCGATAATAAAGAAACGGTTAGAGCACAAACATCAATATATCGTTTTTTAGAACAGATGAACCACGAAATCCCGAACACCCAAAAAGATGATTAACATATATAGTTATGGCGCAATCGACATTGGATCAAATGCTATACGCTTGATTATAACCAATATATACCAATTTGAGACAAAAACACAATATAAAAAGCTAACGCTCGTAAGAGTACCTATCCGATTGGGCGAAGATGTATTTACACTTGGCAAAATATCAAACGAAAAACAAACCCTACTCCTTGATGCGCTCACCGGATTTTCGTACTTATTGAAAGCATATCAAATTAAAGAGTTTCGTGCTTGTGCCACCAGTGCTATGCGCGAAGCATCGAATAGCGCCGAGATTATAAATCTAATCCGCAAATCAACAGGAATTAATATTGAGATCATATCGGGAAAAGAAGAGGCCTATTTAATTCAAACTGGGGGCATTGCCGATATCATGGATAATAATAACACATACCTATATGTGGACGTTGGTGGAGGAAGCACGGAGATTATTTTGTATTCGAATCGCAAAAAAATAACATCTAATTCATTTCCCATTGGAACGGTTAGGTTGCTTTCAAAAACAGTTGCTCCGGATATTGAATCCAAAATGAAACAATGGTTGAATGAGACACTGAAAGAGTATCCAAACATCACCATTATTGCTTCGGGAGGAAACATCAATAAATTTCAAAAGTTAATTAACAACAAAGAGGGCAAGCTCATTAAGGCAAAGCAAATAAAAAAAACACGCGATTATCTTGCAGAATTAAGCATCGAAGAGAGATTATCCATTCTTGGTCTTAGTTCGCATAGAGCCGACGTTATTGTTCCCGCGCTTGATATATTCTATTCTATTATTAAAACGGTGAAAGCGAAGGAGATTCTAGTTCCAAAAATTGGATTGGGCGATGGAATCATTAGAGCGTTGCACCGAAAACACATTGAAACAATAATACAACATGCAAAAACGACATAAAGACAGACGACAATACTTTGAAGAACAATCCATTACAACCGAAAAGTATGTCATTCCATTTATCGAAAAATCGATACCCATAACCAAAAACACCTTGGTGTTGGAAATTGGATGTGGCGAAGGAGGGAATTTATTCCCTTTTATCGAGAAGGGTTGCATAGTCACTGGGGTGGATATGAATGCAAACAAAATAAAGAACGCCAACCTTTTTTATGCCAACTATACGGAAACAAACAAACCAACCTTCGTTTTAACTGACATTTACGACTGGGAAACGGATCAAAAATTTGATGTAATAATGTTGCGCGATGTACTGGAGCATATTCACAACCAAGAAAAATTTCTAAAATTCGTGAAAAAGTTTTTAAAACCCGATGGAAAACTTTTCTTAGGATTTCCACCATGGCAAAATCCCTATGGAGGACATCAGCAAATGTTTGACTCAACAATTGCCCGTCTCCCATTTATCCATCTACTGCCAACAAAACTGTACACCTGGATTCTAAGAAAGTTAAAAGAGAGCGAAAAAGAGATTGAAGCGATTGTTGAAATAAAAGAGACCCGAATCACCATCGAGCGATTCTATAAAATTATTCGTGATCAGAATTATACAATTTCAAACTCAACATTCTACTTTATAAACCCCAACTATGAGATAAAATTTGGGTTAAAACCCCGAAAACAGTTGCGAATAATAACCAAGATTCCGTGGTTAAGGAACTTCTTGATCACCACCTGTTATGTTACCTTAGAAACTCGAACTAAACAAACTAAAAATGAATAAAATCATCCTATTGTTTATCATTAATTTTGTTTTATCGCTATCTGGGATTGCACAAAACCTTCAAATTCATTACGACGGCACAAAAGGCAGCAATAGCGAAACCAAACGTGGATACATAACCACTACCTTTGAAATGTTTAAACCCGACTCCCTTGGATCAACGTTCTGTTTTATGGATATTGACTTTAATGGTCCAAGAAATGAACCCAGTTTGGCCTATTTTGAAATCTCTCGCAACATTGCATTTAAAGCAATTCCATTCGAATTCCATTTTGAATATAATGGGGGATTATTATTCAACAATAAAAACTCTAATTTTGGATTAAACTTTCCACACGTAGCCATTGTAGGGATTTCGAAAAATATTTTTATTGGAAAAAGTATGGTAAGCACATACATTGGATATCGATACGACGACAGTTCTATAAAACATAACGACGTACAGTGGACGATAATTTACACTGTTCCCATAAAAAACAATAAAATAACTATAACCGGTTTTATTGATTTCTGGACGCATGATAAACCCAATACCAATTCGAGCACTCCGGAGAAACAAATTGTTTTCATGATGGAACCGCAAATCTGGTACAATCTATCACCGAAATTTGCCGTTGGTAGTGAAATTGAAGTATCAAAAAACTTTCTTCCCGTTTCAAACAATTTTGAATTCTTCCCAACTGTAGCACTAAAGTACACATTCTAAAGCTATGATTCTCAATCAAGAAACAAAAATATATCACTACAAGTCGCTTACTGATCTTGGAATAATTAATGGCACAACAACTCGCAATTCTTTAAACTATGATGACTTTAATTTAAGTTCTAAGATTCCAGATTTGGAGCGAAAAGAGGGATGCAGATCTCATTTATCGAAGGTGGTTTTTAATAAAATGCCAATCGTATTTCCAAAACAGACATCATCCGATAGCATATGGATAGCAGGGAATGACAAAGAACCCGTCGTTGAGGCCGATGCAATAATTACACGCAATAAAAACATTGCAATCGGAATTTTAACGGCCGATTGTGTGCCAATTATTCTTTACGACATTGAAAATCAGGCATTAGCCTTAGTACATGCTGGATGGAGAGGCGCTGCCGCCAATTTAGTTGCAAAAACGATAACCTTACTGCACAACACTTTCAACACAAATCCGCAAAACCTTTACGCCACAATTGGTCCCGCAATTAGTATGAAAAACTACGAAGTAGGCGAAGAAGTGGCGCAATTATTCATGAACAACAACTATCCAAATCATGTAATCACCCCAAACGAAAATCAAAAATATATGTTAGACCTTTGGGGTGCAACTCATTTTCAAATGACAGAGGCGGGAGTTTTGGAAGACAAAATTGAAATGGCAAATATATGCACCTACGACTCCGCTTTATTTTACTCGGCTCGAAGAGACGGTATTCAAACAGGCCGATTTGCAACCATAGCAGCACTACCATACAAAACGTGAAAATTCTAAACCAAAGACGAGTTTTGTTGTTTCTTTTTTAGAACAATGAATAATTAATCTCATAAAAACACAAAACTATGTTAGTTGGTAAAAAAGCACCCAAAGTCAAAAGTAAAGCCGTTTTAAACGGAAATACCATTACAGAAGATTTCACGTTGGATCAATTTATTGGTAAAAAGAATGTAGTTTTCTTTTTCTATCCAGCCGATTTCACCTTTGTTTGTCCCACAGAATTAATCGCTTTTCAAGATCGGATTTCCGAATTTAAGCAACGAGACACCGAAATTGTTGCTTGTAGTACCGATTCAGAATTCTCGCATTGGAAATGGCTTCAAACAGAACGAAATCAAGGTGGAATTAAAGGAGTAACCTATCCTCTGGTGGCCGATTCGGCAAATACGATCGCCGAAAACTATGGCGTTCTGGCAGGAAGATATGAATACACCGATGAAGGAGAGGTGTTTTTCTCTGGCGAAGCCAAAGCATACAGAGGTCTTTTCCTTATCGATAAAGAAGGGGTTGTGCGACACGTAACTGTAAACGATATGCCGCTGGGACGAAGCGTTGACGAAGTATTGCGAATAATTGATGCATTGCAATATTTTGAAACTAACGGAGATGTATGTCCAGCCAACTGGCACAAAGGAGATGAAGGAGTAAAACCTACGCAGGCTGGAATTTCCGAATATCTAGCAAAGAAATAGTAAGAACAGCAGATCAAAGTCTGCTTCAAACGACGGCAATAGCTACGTGAACATAAAAATGGAGCTATCTACTTTAGAGGAAGTCTATTGAAATTGAATCCTAAATTCAATCAATAATGGCTTCCTCTATTTTTTCACAACAACTCGTAAAAACCAATCGAACTCTTATAAATAAAGGAATTTGACGAAAGTCAATTTCACAACATCTTTTGCAATAATTTGAAAAAAACTATATACCTTTGTGAAGGAGTTGAAAACCCAGTAACAAGCTGATTAACAATGCAATTAAACGACACTGTTGAGAAAATAAAAACCGATTTCTCAATATTAAATTTTATACAAATTATCATTCTTTCCATAATTCCGTCCGTGTTTAAAAATTCGTGTTTAACAGCATGTTTTTTCGGTCACTCTACACCTAGGCTTCTCAAACAAAACATAAGGCTGTACAACAATTATATCCATGGAATTGGAACGTTGATTCAAAGAATAACGTCCTTGGTTAGAAACAACAAACAGCCCTACAACATGCTATATCAAAAATTAAATAATAATCTTTTATACATTTCACAATGATAATACTCGTATTAAATTGCGGTAGCTCATCGATTAAATATCAGCTACTAAACATGGCAAGCAACGAACTGCTTGCCAAAGGTCTTGTGGATCGCATTGGCATTCAAGACAGTGTGATTAAACACAAAACCGAAGACGGAAGAGAACACAAAGAAGTATGTGCCATTCCCAATCACACAAAAGGAATCGATTTGATTTTAAACGCATTGGTTAGCCCTGAGCATGGCGTTATTAAAAACGTTAACGAGATTAATGCAGTAGGTCATCGTGTTGCTCATGGTGGCGAATCGTTCACAAAAAGTGCTCTTGTTACCGACCACGTTAAGAAAGAAATTGAGAAATGTATTGAGTTAGCACCCTTACACAATCCAGCAAACTTGTTGGGAATAACCTCCATGGAAGTTGTCCTTCCTGGAATTAAGCAAGTGGCTGTATTTGACACCTCTTTCCACCAAACCATGCCCGAGGCGTCGTATCTATTCGCAATTCCCTACGAATATTATGACAAATATAAAATCCGCAGATATGGATTTCACGGAACAAGCCATAAATTTGTAGCTCAAAAATGTTGCGAACAAGCCGGGGTTGATTTCGAGAAAGTAAACATTATAACCTGTCACCTTGGAAACGGAGCTTCCATAGCTGCAATCAAAAAAGGCAAATCAATTGACACATCGATGGGATTCACCCCTGTTGATGGACTAATGATGGGAACTCGCTCAGGAGCAATTGATCCAGGAGTGCTTCTATTTCTAGCCGAGAAAGAGAACTTAAGCATCAAAGAGGTAAACGATGTAATCAACAAAAAAAGTGGAGTATTAGGAATTTCTCAAGTATCATCGGATATGAGAGATGTTGAAGAAGCAGCTGAAAAAGGAAATAAAAAAGCCCAACTGGCTGTTGATATGTACGCATACCGCGTTCGTAAATTTATTGGAGCCTATGCTGCTGGCATGGGTGGTGTTGACTTCATTGTTTTTACAGGCGGAATTGGGGAAAACGATTACGGCTTGCGTCAACAAGTATGTGAAGAATTAGGATTCCTAGGCGTTGACTTCGATACCAACAAAAATAATAACTTACGAGGCATAGACTCTGAAATTACAAAACCAGGATCAAAAACAAAAGTGTTCTTAATTACAACCAACGAAGAACTCGTGATTGCAACCGACACTAAACGAATTGTATCCGAACTTAAATAGTCTTTACAAGCAAATGTCAAATTACTCAAAAAGTGTTTATTTTCAACATTCGTGATTCGCTCGCTTATTTCTGCGTTATTCACGTTTTTGAAAGTTTACGATAAGAATACGGGACAAGCTTTGTCGGTGGTGATTTTTTATCAAAAACAGAAAAACAGAGTGTTTTCTTGCTGACAATAAATAGAATAGATTTTAACTTAAAAAAAACGATAATGATTACCAAATTAGACCAAATGTTTACAGCCCTACAGGGCAAAACAAAAAAGAAAATTGTTGCAGTGTGGGCAAATGACTCACACACAATTGAAGCTGTAAGCAATGCTGTTGACAAAAACATTGTTGAAGGTATTTTAGTAGGCGATAAAAATGAGATTGAAAAAACATGTAAGGCTGAAAAAATTGACATCAATAAATTCACTGTAATTCATGCCAATACAGATGTAGAAGCAGCGAATATGGCCGTGAAGATGGTTGCCGAGAAAAAAGGCGACATCTTGATGAAAGGACTTCTCAGCACCGATAAATACATGCGAGCCATTCTTAACAAAGAAGCAGGACTACTTCCTCCCAAAGCTGTACTATCGCACATTACAGTAATTGAAAATGCAAACTATCACAAACTAATGATTGTTGGAGACGTAGCTGTGATTCCAAATCCAGATATCAACCAAAAAATTGCAATCACAAACTACCTTATTTTTACCGCAAAATCGTTGGGCATCGAAAGACCAAAAGTAGCAATCATTGGTGCATCTGAGCAAGTATCACCCAATATTGAATCGTCGGTACACGCCACAATCATCAGCAAAATGGGTGATCGTGGACAAATTGCAGGTGCAATTATCGAAGGACCTTTGGCATTAGACCTTGCGATTGATAAAGAGTCGGCAACAATCAAAAAAATAGATAGCGAAGTTGCTGGAGATGCAGACTGCCTGTTATTTCCAAATATTGAAGCAGGTAATGTGTTCTACAAAACAAACACAAAACTTTGCGGTACAGAATTAGGTGCAGTAGTGTGTGGCGCTAAAGTTCCATGTGTATTATCGTCACGTGGCGACACATCGTTAACAAAACTATACTCCATAGCATTAGCCGCTTTGATGGCCAAATAAATAATTAACGCTGTCAATAATCGTATAATCTGGGAGTCCTACAAAACATCCAATAATCGATATTGACAGCGTTTCTTTTTAACCTAAATCAAACAAAATGGAACCGATTACAAAACTTAGCCAAATTGTTGACCATCTGCTCGATAAGCAAATAAAAAAAAGAGTAGCTGTTGCCTGTGCTCAAGATCAGAATACAATAGGAGCACTCGCTCAAGCAGTTGAAAACGGATTTGCTGAAGCGATAATGATTGGAGACCAAACTCAAATTGAACGCATTGCAACATTGGAGGGAATTGATCCCACAATTTTCACCATCATTCATCTTCCAAACATGGTGGATGCCACTTTAAAAGCGGTTGAAATGGTTCGAAACAATGAGGCGGATGTCCTTATGAAAGGTCTTGTTGGAACCGATAAATTTCTAAAAGCGGTACTCGACAAACAAAAAGGATTACTCCCCGAAAAAGCGGTCATGAGCTATGTAGCAGCAATAGAATTACCAAAATATCACAAACTTCTTTTTGTGACAGACACGGCCGTAATTCCCTATCCAGATTTAAAGCAAAAATCAGCAATGTTAAAATATTCGATCGATATGGCACATAAATTTGGGATAGAAACGCCCAAAGTTGCATTGATCGGATCGGCCGAGAAGGTGTCCCCAAGTCAACAATACACCGTCGATTATGCCATGATGTGCAAAATGGTGGAGAGAGGACAACTTCCAAAATGTATTATTGATGGACCACTCGACGTCTTTCTGGCGTGTGATCCTAAAAGTGTGGAAATAAAAGGGGTTCCCACACCAGTTAATGGCGACGCCGATGTGCTTCTTTTCCCTTCCTTAGAATCGTGTAACAGTTTTTATAAAGGATTAATGCTCTTTGGAGAAGGCGAATTAGCCGGATTAATTCAAGGAACCATTAAACCCGTGGTGGTAATGTCGAGAAGTGAAAGTTCAACGTCAAAATTTTACTGTGTTGCCTTGGCATGTCTCATGGCATAAAACAAAGTAATCATTTAAAAACAAAATATCTAAATATCAAAACTATGGAATACAATCGCATTTTAGCAATCAATCCGGGTTCTACATCCACAAAAATTGCAGTTTATGAGAACGATAAAAACATTTTCTTAAAAACACTACGTCATCCATCGGAAATAATTGCGAAATACTCCAATATTATCGACCAATTTGATTTTAGGAAAGAGGTTATAATTGAAGAGTTAAAAGCTGCAGACATCGATATTACAACCTTAAAAGCCGTTGTGGGACGCGGAGGTTTACTAAAACCGGTTGAAGGAGGCGTTTATGAGGTTAACAAGAAAATGATGGACGATCTTCACTCTGGCACCTATGGTGAACATGCCAGCAACTTAGGTGCACTAATTGCCTTTAATATTGCGCAAACAATAAAAGGTTCGCGAGCCTTTATTGCCGATCCAGTAGTTGTAGATGAGCTTATTGATGTAGCACGAATAGCAGGTCATCCCCTATTCGAACGTCGTTCAATTTTCCATGCCTTGAATCAAAAAGCAATTGGACGATCACATGCAAAAACAATTAACAAAAAATATGAAGAGTGTAATTTAATTATTGCCCATTTAGGAGGAGGAGTTTCTGTTGGTGCTCATCAAAATGGACATGTAATTGATGTAAACAACGCTCTCGACGGCGAAGGACCATTCTCTCCAGAACGATCAGGCACTCTACCAGCAGGAGCACTAGCCAAGGTTTGTTTCAGCGGAGATTACACCCTTGAGCAAATTAAAAAAATGATCACTGGCAAAGGAGGTTTAGTAGCTTATTTAGAGACCAACGATGCCCATGAAGTGGAAAAAGCAGCCAGCGCCGGCGACAAAAAAGCAAAGTTAATTCAAGATGCAATGGCGTACCAAATTGGCAAATCTATCGGTGAAATGGCAACCGTTTTAAAGGGCAAGGTCGATAGTATTATCCTCACTGGTGGCATTGCTCACAACCAAGATTTAGTTGCTTATGTTCGCAGCATGGTCGAATTTATTGCTCCTATGGTAGTTTATCCCGGAGAAGATGAAATGAAAGCCCTAGCTGACAATGGATTAATGGCTATTTCAAATGAAATAGAAATAAAAAAATACAAATAAAATACAATTAGATTAAATAGATTTCAAAAATCTAACCCTTAAATAAAAAAAGCTCGTTTAATAACGAGCTTTTTTTATTGCAACAGATTGCCGCGCTGCGCTATCAACGACATGTTTTGTAAAGTGCTGAAATAGAGGATATATAGGTTAAAGCCAAATAGATTATTTTTCAATAACTACGGTCTGAATACCGTAGCTAGTAATGAGTAACTAGACTGGACTTTAGTCCAACATTCCCCTAATGTCATTATACATTACGGATTTTTTGAAAAAAAATCTTTCCACTCGCAATGACGAAGTAAACCGAGATGAAATCGTCATTGCGAGGGCATTTTTGCCCGTGGCAATCTACGGAAATGAACAGAGAAAAATCCTTTTTAATTTGACTAGATTCTTCGCTACGTTCCTTCGCTCAGAAAGACATTTCATGGTTTGAGAAGTTAGGAAGAAAATGAGAAAGACGGCTTCGCCGTCTTTCTCATTTTCTTCCTCCTCTTTCCGCGCAATACGCTGTCATTCTGAACGAAGTGAAGAGTCTAGTTTCGATAAAGGGATGTTTTTTTTAGCAACCTTGGGATACGGGCATTTCGAGAGCCTCAATGAGCGTTTCGAGAATACTTCGAAAACCTCAGCAACCGCCTCAATGACCAATCGCAGCATTCGCAATAACAAAATAATCCGTACTACTAAAACAATGGTGGTGGTAGCTTTAATGAAAAAAGAGGGCTGCCAAATGGCAGCCCTCTTTTCATTGTGCTAATACATCAAGTTATTGCTTAATAAAGCGATGAATTGTTGTATTAGAAGTTCCAATTAATCGTATATAATATGAACCAGAGCTCATGTAACTTACGTCAAATGTAATAATTGCATCTTCTACATTTGTAGAATTAATTAACGTACCATTACTGTTATAGATTTCAGCTATAACTTGCTCATTATTTCCACGCTCAATTGTTAAGATATCAACAACTGGGTTAGGATATAGTTTCACAAGATTAGCAGCTACATCATCCATACCAACAAGTAAGTTAACTGCAACTGGCAAGTTCGCTCCATTAACAATAAATGAGCCGTTCGCTGCTTGATATCCATCTTTAGTTACGATGTACGTATAATTTCCATCAACCATTGTGAATACGGCAACACCGCTTGCATTTGTTGTCTTTTCGGTAGTTCCAACTTTAATTTTAGCACCTGCTACAACAGCTCCACTACTTTTCACAGTAAATGTTACATCGTACTCAGGTTCTACAATTTCAAAAGGAATCGTTACGATTTCCGAAGCACCAGTTTCATAAACACGTTGAACTCCAGCTATATAGTTTCCAGCAGCAAGTTCTGTGAATTCAAAACTAGTTGCGGTAACATTCTGAGCATAAGGAGTTGTCATGTCATCAAGGTAAATTTTATAGTCAACAAATCCTTTTGCAGATCTATTGCTAACTACTTCCACTGAACCATCGCGACTGAAAGTACGCTCCGAAACAACAGAAGAATTACTAGATGCTTTGCTTACAAATTGAAGATCATTGAATGAAATTACATTTTTACCGTTGCCAATTGTGATGTGGTCAATAAACCATGTGAACCATAATCCTTGTCCATCACCATCAACACCTTGCCAAGCCAACTTAATATCTTGACCTTGGTATGCAGATAAAGCAACAGTAACTTCTTCGTAATCAGCAGCTGCAGCATCTACGGCATCCCAAATAGGAGTCCAAGTAGTTCCACCATCGGTAGAAACTTTAACATAATAATGATCTCCGTTTGTGCTTCCAATAGCACCTGAAT
>Ga0265295_1005452_pt1 | contig 16212 bp, 12 predicted proteins | sample Munlansysbiofilm_FD_192503 | JGI IMG/M metagenome (GOLD analysis project Ga0265295, IMG submission 192503) | Leachate microbial communities from a municipal landfill in Southern Ontario, Canada - Methane capture system biofilm | ecosystem: Engineered > Solid waste > Landfill > Unclassified ... | reverse complement strand
CCGTTTCAACATCAACCGTTTCAATATCGTCCGTTTCGGCTTTGGGCTTTTTGGTTGCAGCCGTTTTGGTCACAGCTGCTTTGGTTGCCTTTTTTTGGGTTGCAGCCTCTTTAATTGCAACCTTTTCATCGTCGGTTGTATTAATGGGAACAGTTTCGGTTGTTTGAACCGATGTTTTTTTGGCCGCGGGAATTTTCGTTTCGACCTGTAACGTTTTTTTTGAATCATCCATGGTTTTTGCAGGCTCCGCTTTTGAACTTTTTGTACTTTTTTTTGCCGTACTCTCTTTTTGTGTTGTACTCATATTCGTCTCCTTTGAATTTTAGCCTTTTTTTCAAAACAAAGAACCAAAGGGGAATCAGAGAGTTACTCATCAACGGGCGTAATCAAAATGATATTATTGCCTCTCAAAACAACGGATTTCAACGACCGCTCTTTTTGACCGTTAACGATTTCATAAGTGTCAACCAGATGCAAATTCATATAGTCATCAACAGTGCTGAGCGTGCCTTCAAGGAGATGGGTGTCCCCTTTCATTTCAACAAGAATACGTGACCCGACAATTTTTTGAACTTTTTTATTTGGGAACAAAATAATCCCTCTTTTTTGACTTGAATAAAAATAGGTATTATGCGAAATTAAATCTGAAATGAAACAAACAAATCATAACAGCATCTAAATTCAACATTCAGATTTCAATAATTACAGATTAAAGATATATGAGTTTTTCTAAAGATTTATGTGTTTTTATCTGTTTGATATATTTTTTAAGCGTATCCGTCTAAAACCGTTCGGTCATCCGCCGTCCCTTTTGACGTATTTCCGGCACCGGATTGCCCTTTGATTTCACCGAATTTGCTTTCATACTCCTTGACGTTTTGCGTTAACCAGCGCGCCAACTCTTTTGCCGCAACGGGCGAGAGAATAAGTTCGGTTCCGATTTTTCGGTGAATCGTTTTAACGCCGTTTCTTTGACCCAGCTCGGGATCGTCATTGTAAAAACTGACTCGAAAATCATAGATATTATTAACGCCGATTGCCCCAATGGCGTAAAAACGTTTAAAATCGTCTTCCTTTGAAACTTCAATCACAATTTCAAGCGGCATTCCGGGAACAGGAGAAGCCTGCGGTTTATTTTTATTTTTCTCTTCCGTCATAAATTTATCCTCCGTTTCGATAATTCGTTTCGATAATTATTTGATAATTCGTTTCGATAAATATTTTGATAATTCGTTTCAATGCGAATAATAATACAAAGGGATTGTAATATTTTAACCCTTTTTATATTTATCACTTTACATTTTATCCGCGGATTTTTAATCTCAGATCTTTGGATTCTTTGGCAAGGGTTTCTTTTTTCATGGTTTTTGCAATGAGTTCGACCGCTTCTAAATTTCGAACCGCGTTTTCCAAGTATGAAAAAATATCGCCGACGTAAGCCGTAATTCCGTAATCGGCTTCAAGCGTCTTAATAATTGAAATCGGATCCATCCCCTTCATGCGAAGCAGTAAAATTTTTTCGGAAAACTTACGCTCGGCGCACCCGCAATAAGGAGATTCTTTGCAAGAACAAACAAACATATCGCTTGCGAAATTTAAAAGCGGCTTTTGATATTTCGGACTGAGCTCTCTTAAAACGGAGCCGTCAAATATAATATCTAAAAACGCCCCTTGAAAAACGCGCGACGGCAAATTCACTCTTAAATCTTTTGAGATTTGCTCGGCGTATTTGAAAGTCGCTCCCGTGAAAAATTCCAAATTGGTAATAATGCGAAGCGCGGAAATGCCGGCTTTAATCGAATCGACAATTAAAAACGTTTTTGAAACAGATAAGAAGTGAGCCGCGGCAATTTTCCCGAGATTGGTTTGACGGACGCTTTCTCCTTTGATTTCAATGAATTTAAACTTTTGAAGTTTGAGAAGCATGATTTTTTCATTCACGGACCCGAACATCAAAGATAAAATCTTAAACAAATCCGCTTTTGAAGATGTGACAGACACACAAGCCAACAATTCTTCCAATTGGCTTTCTTCATCAAAATTAAAATCATCTTCCAAAAGCGCTCCTTTCAAAAGAGCAAGCGCCACGTCTTCTTCGGTTTCTTTCGTTCCGGAAGAGTACGATTTTCCGGGAACCGGCATTAAAACAACAATGCCGCGATCATGATAATCCGGACGCCCCGCCCGCCCGCTCATTTGAAGAAAGTCCTGAACCGTCAGCCAATCAATTCCCATGGCCAAGGATTCAAAAATGACTTGAGACGCCGGAAAATCGACACCCGCCGCCAAAGCCGCCGTCGTGACCACCACCGGGATTTCCCCTCGACCGAATTTGGTTTCAACGATTTTTCTTTCATGCTGATTCAAACCGGCATGATAATAAGCCGCGTTCATCGGAAGCGCGGTTGCGATATTTTGGCAGCTGGCGCGGGAATTGGTAAACACAATCGTTTGCCCGCGATGTCCTTTCGATGATTTCATACCGTATTCGTCTTGAATCAATTGCGCCATCAATCGATTTTTTTCATGCTCTTGGACAAACAGCAAATGCCGGTCTATCGGAACCGGGCGATGCTCATAAATCACCAATCGCGCGTCCAGTTTTTCCGCGAACTCTTTCGGATTGCCGACGGTCGCCGACAAATAAATGAATTGTGCGTCCGGAACCGTATATCGAAGACGCGCGATTAAACCGTCCAATCGGTGGCCGCGCTCGGAATCGGTCAGCATGTGCACTTCGTCAATGACCACCGTTCCGACTTGCCCGAGCGCGTCGGCGTTTCCGAGCCGAAGCAAATGGTCGATGCCTTCATAAGTTCCGACAATGATATCCGAGTCCAGCGTTCTTTTCATAAGAGACGTTTCTTTGGTTTTAATCATCTCGGCGCCGATTCGAATGGAGGTTTTTAAGCCGATTGTGTCATAGCGCGTCGTGAATTGATCGTATTTTTGATTCGCCAGCGCCACCAGCGGCACCAGATAAAGCATTTTTCCTTTTTGAGATAATATATTTTCAACGCCGGCCAATTCTCCGATCAGCGTTTTTCCGGTGGCGGTGGCCGAGACGATCATTAAGTTTTCATTTTTAAAGAGACCCGCATCAACCGCGAGCGTTTGAACGGGCATCAAGTCTTTGGATTTTTTCAATAACAAATCTTTAAAGCGTTTGTGAATCGGCAAAGATTTAATCGGCGTTTTCTTTTCGTCTTTAGAAGAAACAACCGTATCGTATTTTGTCGTGGTTTCGTCCAAGCGGTCCGCGTTTAAAAGAGAAAGCGTTTTGTCGAAGTCTTTGGTCCGGTTCAAAACGCGGTTGAAAAAATCCATCGTGGAATCGCCCATGTGATGTTTAGAATTGCGAAGCGCTTTTTTGAGTTCTTCTTTGGCGCAATCGGGACAAATCATTTCGCGCCCGTATTTGACGGAGGCGGAATTGATAAAATTAAAGCGTTTATTCAACAAACAAAAACGGCATATTTTGACGCGCTCGTATTTGAGTTGAAACGCCAAAAGCATGTCCGTTAATTGACACTCTTTCTCAGGCGGCGTGTCTTTTGAAATGAGAATTCGGTTCACTTTTTTCAAAAGCTCGATAAATTCTTTGGATGAAACATACACTTCATCGGAAATCTCTTTTCCGTTTTGTTTTAAAACGCGGATTTTGTAAGGGCGATAGCCTGCCGTATTGTGTTTGATCTCCAGCTCGCCAAACCAAAGCGGCTCTTTTTTTTTATCTTCAATCACCATGACCGAGAACTTCTGTCCTTTTTCGGCCAAAACAATCCATTGCATTTGCTGTCTCAAAGTCGGTGGAAGTTTAAAAAGTTTTCATAAATTGAAAATATAATCGTTGAATTCATTTTATTTTTTATTTTGAGTTTTTGTTCGGATTAAAAAGAAGAAAGAAGACGATAGACAAAAACAAAAAAAGAAGAAAGAATACGATAGACAAAAACATAAAAAGGAGAAAAGGAAGAAAAAGAAGAAAAAGGAGAAAAGGAAGAAAAAGGAGAAAAGGAAGAAAAAGGAGAAAAGGAAGAAAAAGGAGAAAAGGAAGAAAAAGGAGAAAAGGAAGAAAAAGGAGAAAAGGAAGAAAAAGGAGGGATGATTTTTTTTCAAACCTTCCCCGCTTTTAAAATTTCGCAAACGTTCTCGACTTCTTTTAAGAATTCCTCTTGCGTGACGCCGTTTAATGATGCCAAATACATCGCGCCGCCCGCGCCTGCACCTTCTTTAATGGTTCCGCTTTCATATCTTTGAATTCCGGGAAGGTAGGATTTTCCAAATCCGGGATCGGAGATGTAAGCCGTAAAACCGATTTGTTTTCCAAGACCTTCGAAATTGGCGGTCTCGTCTTCTTTGACGAATTTTGTGGTGGCCAAGCAAACGTTTTTCAAATCGATTTGAAGATGTTTTAAAACGGCGAAAACGGAAGCCATTTGAGTTCCGCCGGCCATGATTATTTTCATGCCGGGTTTTTCTTCAAGGAATCCGGCAACCAAGCCGGCGACGGCGGGCATCATCGGGTCGCCGAAAAGTTCGACCGCTTTAAATGGGTCGTCTTTGAGGTCTCCGATTTTGATGTTGTTTTTCTCCATCGCGTCATTGACGATTTTCTCTTTTAAAGCGACCGGATTGACTTCCGCGCTGCTGCTGACTTTGGCGTCGTAGCCGAGCGCTTTTAAAACGCCCATCGCCGTCGTCGTTCCGCCGGGAGTGCTTTCTCCGATGACGGGGTGGTCGGTCAGTTCCGCCCATTTTTTTCCGAGTTTTTTAGAGTTTTCAAAAATCGCTTTCGGATTTATGACCGCTTTTTCAAAACGAATATCTCCGCCCGCATCCGCGTCAACGTTTTCCATCGGGATGGAGTCGTCCGGCAAAATCATAAGCCCGGCGTTGACGAATTTGTACGGCGTTTTCGTCAAATTGAGAGCCGAACGCGTGATTACGGCCGGTGTCGGCGTATCGTAAGGCGGCGTCATCGGCATGACGGGAACGCTGATTATTTCGCCCGTGTGCATCAATTCGCTGTCGCCGGCCGGTGTGTAAACCGTTAATTCCGCCGTTTTTCCGGCGGCCGAGACGCCCGGAATTTGAGACGTGCGCGTGTTTGATAATACGCAAATGTAAAGCGGTTTTTGAGTCTTCGTTTCCGGTTTCGGCTGTGTCCATGTCATTTTAATAATCCCCCTATCCTAAAAAAATTATAAAAAAAAATCACAAGTGGGATATAATAATGACATTTTGAAATATTAACTCTCCGTTAAATAAGATTGAGAAGAAGGAAAGTGAAGTTGAATCCATTTGATAAACTTACAAAAATTTTAACATATATTCCTCTTTTTATCAATCGATTTTGAGAATATTTGCAGCTTTAAAATATGAAAATTTAAAATATGAAAAGGAAAAAACGAAAAAAAGGAAAAAGCGAAAAAGAAAAAAGGGAAAAACTAAAAAAGAAAAAAAGGAAAAAGCGAAAAAGAAAAAAGGGAAAAGAAGTAAAAAGCGAAAAAGGAAAAAGTGAAAAAAGAAAAAAGGGAAAAGAAGTAAAAAGCGAAAAAAGGAAAAAGTGAAAAAAGAAAAAAAGAGAAATACAAAAAACAAAATCCCGACTCAACTCATATTCCGCGGATCTGTTTTCATGTATTCTCTTAAAACGGTTGTCGCGTAACTTCCTTTCGGCAATTTAAATTCAAGCGTCACTTTCGTTTTATTTTCAAAAAGGTCGTCGGATTCAACGATGACGGAGGGCTCGACTTCCAGGAGGATTTCTTTTCGAAGACCGCGGGAAGCCGTTTCGGGGAAGGCGGGGGATTTGAAATGTTCGGCGGTAAAACCGGTTTCTTCAATGAGGCGGCGCTCGATTTCGCCCGGGATTCCGTCGGCGAGCGGGGTATCCGATCCGAAAAGCGGCGCCGTGACAAAAGCGCGCTTTCGCTTTAAAAGAGCGTTGATGCCGTCGATGTTGTCCTCATCCACCTTTTCCAAACGGTTCGGGTCCGGCGTGTTCTCTTTTGAGCGATAACAAACGATGTCGCCGACAACGGCTTTGTTTAACAAAAGACCCGCTTTTAAACGCTCGCAAATGATTTTGTTGAACAATTGAGATTGGTAAGCGTGAATAAACAGGGTGTAAAGATTTTTAGGCAAAATCATAAACGCGCCTTTAAAATCCCCGGGATGCGCGATTAAATGATTTAAAAGCGCTTTTTCATGCCCCAAATGCGCGGGCATTTTTAAAACGCCGCCCTTAAAGTCGCCCGTTTCTGCGATATAGCAGCGCGCTTTTTTTGTTTCCTCCGGCTCGTTCGGATAAACTTCGGAAATGTAGCGCATCAACGCTTTTTCCAAATCCCCGCTTAAAATGTCGGCGCCGACACGATGCGTCACCGGCCGTTTGGCGCCAAACCGCTGAATCCCGAAAAAATTCGGAACGCCACCGGCTTTTAAAATCTCGGCGGTGGTTTGCTCGACGATTGCTTGGACTTCACTTTCCGGCAAATCGATGTTTCGAACAACGATTTTAAATTCGTTTCCGACCAAATCCCCCAACCCGATGGGTTGCTGCGTTCGACCCAAAACACGAACGGAAACGTCCTTTAAATGAACGTCCCCGACGGCCTCCTTTGTGACATCGTAAAGGCTCATTTTCTGAACCGTAACGGCGCGCTTGTCTTTTGTCCCGGCGTACGTGATTCTTTTATGGCTGATCCCGAGAGCGGCGGAATACGCTTTTAAAAAATGGTTGGTGTCCCAATTCTCTTTGGTGACTTCCACCATCAAATATTTTTTGTTTTTATCAATCACATCATTCTCTTCATAAGGATAATTTGAAATTTCATTCACGAAAAAATCCTCGGATTGATATCGAAGGAGGCCAAAAACGCCCGGCGTCGATGTCGAATAATAATGAATTCCGATTTCTTTTTCCAAATCCGGAACTTGAATTGTTGTCATAATTTTTACCGTTTCCGCTTTATATTTTTATGAAATTTTCACTTAAAGCATTTTTTCACTTAAAGCATTTTTTCACTTAAAGCATTTTTAAATGTCCCGTGATTTTATCAATTTTTTCTTCCTGCGCCGGACCGATTCCGAGAACCGTAATGGTCCCGGGAGCGATTTCCGTTCGCCCGGCATCCGTAATCAACGCCGTTGAAAGTCCTTCCCGTCTCGCTTTTTCTTTTAATTCAAAAAGCTCCTGAACGTTTGCGGCTTTTAAAACGACTTTCTTTTGCCCGCCCGCTTTCCAGGCGTCCAAATCTCTCTTGCCCGCCCACTCCGCCGCCGAGACCGCCGCGTGCGCCACTTGAACCGCCAACTTCCCGGGAGTGAGTTTTAAATCCGTTCGCATAACGATGCATTGTTTGTATTCGCTCATATTTGATTCCTCTGAATTATAAATCCAAGTCTCTCGAAATTCAAATACATTTCTGAACAAATTAAGTCATAATATTTATAAAGATTTAGATGCATATATCCATTATTATTCAGTTTTTTGCAAAAAATGTGTAAAATTTAAGAAAATGTGTGGCGAAATTATGATCATTGAATTCAAAATCAGAAATTTCCTTTCTATAAAAGAAGAACAAATTCTTAGTTTCGAAGCGGATAAAACAAAAAAATATAATGATTATTTAATTATCAAAGCCGGAAAATACAATCTGTTAAAGTTAATTGCAATTTGCGGACCCAACGCCTCAGGAAAAACAAACATAATTAATGCTTTTGAAGCTCTTCGAACCTTGATTGTCGGGTCCGGAGATATTCGAATATTTCAGTATCCGCCTTATTTTGCAGCAGACCCGATATATAATTCCGGAAATACAGAATTTAAATTGGATTTTTTGATAGATGATAACGAATCATATGTACGGTATAGATATGAAATATCATTTAATTATTTAAAAAATATTATAAATTATGAAAAACTCGAATATTTCCCGTCTCAGAAACCTGCTTTAATTTACGAACGAAAAGTGAATACTTCCAACGGGAGAGGATTCGAATTAAAAATACCCGGAACAATGAGATTAAAAAAAGCGGAAATGGATGCAATAAAAGCAAATACTTTTGAATATACAACGATTCTTTCTGTATTTCAAATCATAAATCCTTTATTTCCGCAAGCTAAAAACGCATTTACTTGGTTTAAAAATTCAACATTGCCTAAAATTACACCGCAAACTCCAATCATGCAGGGAGCCCTCCAATATTTTGAAGAATCAACAAAAAGAAAAAAATTCTTAATCGAATTTTTAAAAAATGCGGACATCAATATAACGGATTTATCAATTTCCAAAATTGAAGAAGATGCTCCTGAAGAAATGGCAAATATTTTAAAAAATATTAAAAACACACTTCCACGAAAAACCCGGCCTGAATTTTCGAATACAAAAATAACTCGATATGATACTCATTTTATTCATAAATCGAATAATAACGGTGTTGAAACATCTTATTCTTTGCCTTTGAGTTCCGAGTCCTTAGGAACTTACAGAATTTTTGAATTGGCTTACCCGATGTGGTTGGCAGTCACAGGTTCTAAAATATTAATGATTGATGAAATCGAAAGTTCTCTTCATTTAGAAATGGTAAAATATATTTTACTTGTATATTTAATGAATTCAGAAAAATCGCAAATGTTATTTACGACTCATAATTTAATGTTAATGGATTGGGATGTAATGATAAATGATTTCATTTGGTTTACGGAAAAAGACGAATCCGGTGAAACGATATTATATCCTTTATCCAGTTTTAACGGATTAAACCGGCAAAAGATATTAAAACAGTATATGGCCGGTAATTTCGGTGCTTTTCCAGATATCTATCAATATAAATTTGATTTAAATCGTTTATAATAAAAATGAGGGATGATACTGTCCAAAAATTTTAAAATGCGAGACCTTCGGAAAAAATATTAATTATTGGGGAAGGTGACTCCGAAAATGCATATTTTAAGGAGTTAAAATCTCAGCATAATTTAAAATTTCATATTAAACCGGAATTGCCGAGTTCATCCGATTATAAAAGTATATTTAAAAAAGCAAAAGAAAATATAGATGTTTATGAATGTGTTTTTTGTTTGATTGATTTAGATCATATATTAAACAGCGATAATTGTGAACAAAATTATGAAAAATATAAAACCGAAAAAACAAAATTAAGAGAGAAATTTCCATCAATATTTATTTTTGAATCTTGTCCTTGTTTTGAAATATGGTTGTTTTTCCATTTTGATGATAAATCCCAACCGGTTGAAACATATTGCAAAATATTGGTTGAAAAGAAATTAAAGAAGTATTTACCTGATTATGATTTTAATAAAAAAGCAGAAAGCATCAAATCCGCTTATTCGGAATTGCAAAAAAGACAAGCTTTTGCAATCCAAAAATCAGAAGAATACCGAAAAATTCGAAAAATCAAAATAGATAACGGCGATTATAACGAATCGAATTGCCCGATATCGTTTACAGAAATTGATTTGATTTTTCAAAAACTATTGAAAGATAAATAAAAAAATTATTTCAAATGAGTTTATTTTGTTTTTAAAATCTCTTTTAAATAAATCCAAACCTTTTCCGCCGCTTTTAAATTCAGCGTTTCGTCCGGCGTGTGCGCGCCGAAAATGTCGGGACCGATGGAAAGCATGGGCATTTCCGGAAACAGGCGGCGAAAAACACCACATTCCAAACCGGCGTGAATGGCCGTTACCCGCGCTTCTTTTCCAAACGTTTTTTTGTAAACGTCGCCGCAGTTTTTAACGAAATCGGATTTAAAATCAGCTTCCCAAGGGTGATACGTTTTCGTCTCTTCAAATCGGAAATCATGCGAATTTGAAAAGGTTTTCAATGCGTTGATATTTTCATTTAATTTCTTCTCATCCCCGGAGCGTAAGCTGAACATGATTTCCACTTCTCTTTGAGAGAAAATTTTAATTTTCGCGTCTCTTTGGGAATCTTCTTTAATTTCCGTTTCTTTTCGGGAATCTTCTTTAATTTCCGCGTCTCTTTGGGAATCTTCTTTTAGCTCATGCGTTTTTAAGACGGCCAAATTGCCGGAAACCAAAACCAAATCCGATATCTCGTTTGACATTTCAAAAACGCCGTTTGGAATCGCGCTTAAAAAATCAAAAATATGCGCCGTGTCTTTTTTAGAAAAAACCGATACGGATTCCTTTTTTAAAACCGATAAATCGAAACGAAAGGCGGCGTCATTAAACGCATCGTCCGAGAGGATTTGGGAAATGTAATCCGTCGCTTCTTTTTCTAAATCTTTAAGAGAAAAATCCGATACGAACGAAAGGGTTGCTTGTCGCGGAATCGTATTGGAAGCGGTGCCCCCTTTGATTTGAATCAATTTGAACGAACGATTCGGATATCGATTCAAAAGCCGTTTTAAAAAACGAACGATGAGAACGTTGGCGTTTTCACGGCCGATATGAATATCCGTTCCGGAATGCCCGCCGAGAAGCCCCGAGAAAGAAATATGATAAGCCGCCGATTTCGACTCGGATAAAATTTCATTTTCAAGATTAAAAACCCGTTTGAAATGAAGCTGCGTTCCGCCGGCACAACCGACGATAATCGTTCCTTCCTCTTCGGAATCCAAATTGATCAAAAAATCGCCGGAAATAAAATCCGCCAAAAGCCCCTGCGCGCCGGTTAAACCGACTTCTTCGTCCGTTGTAAAAAGCAATTCCAGCGGCGGACGGGGAATAGTATCGGATGCGGCAAGCGCCAGCATATAAGCCATGCCGATTCCGTTGTCGGCGCCAAGAGTCGTTTGCTCGGCTTTTAAATAAGGAACGCCTTCGCGCGTGAAGTATTGGAGTTTTAAGCCGTCCGTTTTAAAATCGTGAGGGGAGGATTCTTCTTTTTCGCAAACCATGTCGGTGTGCGCTTGTAAAATCAAAGTCGGCCGGTTTTCAAATCCGGAAGAAGCCGGAACGGAAAAGGCGACGTTGTTTAAAGAATCGCGCCGGGATTTCAATCCCCTGTTTTTTGCGAATTGTTCAAGCCACGACGCGATTTTCTCCTCATGAGAAGAGCAGCGCGGAATTTTGGAAATTTCTTCAAACATAAAAAGAACCGTTTTAAAATCCGCCGTCTCCCCTTTAAAAAAAGAGCCGCCGGATACACTCGCATTCGTTTCCATACGTTTCCCTCATAAATTAAAAGAAATCTCAAGCGCCTCTTTTAAGATTTCCAAATTTTTTAAATCCCCTTTTTGCGTGATTTGTTCGATGTAAATTTTTCGTTTTTTATTTTTCGGCTCCCTGTCTTCGGGTTTTAAAAGAAGGATTTGCCCGATTTCAATTCCGTTTCCGATTCCTGTGACGGATTTTAAAACCATTTCCCCGGAAAGCGAGTCCGGAAGAATTAAGAAATTCACCTCTTTGACGGCTTCTTCAATTAAAATCGTGTGATGTTTTGCAAAAATACCGTCCTTTTTTAATTTTCGCTCCAAAGCTTCGGCGTCTCGAAGCGTTTGATCGACGATTTTATTTCGTCCCAAATCCCCGCAGCGCCCGCCCGATATAATTCCAATCGACGGCCGAATTCCGAGTTTTTGAATCACAAAAACCCCGGCTTTTGCGCAAAATTCCAAGTCGTTCAAATTTTTAGAAACGGACGGACCGGACGGCGCCGAAAACAAAAGTTTATTTTTATTCGTTAAAAAAACGGAGAGGCGAAAAATATCAGAAACCCTCTCTTCCTCTTTGATTTGAGAATAAACATCATAATCCGGGCGCCCCCCGAGAGAAATAATTTCAAAATTTGAATTCTCGGAAAAACCGGACGCCACGCTTGACGGGAGAGTGAGCGTTGAGTTCGATATTGGATTTTGAACGGAATTAAAATCAGACACCGGTTCGAAATCCAAATTTTGACTCAAAGCGGAATTTAAATTTGAATTTTGATTTAAAAGCGGGAAAACGGATTTTGAAATCATCATAATCTTGTCACAAATCGTTTTGAAATAAAAGATTTTGAAATATATGGTTTTAAAATAAATGGTTTTGAAATAAACGGTTTTAAAGGTTATAAATTTTCGATACGAATACTTTCACTCTTTATACAAAGCATTAACTAATATATTTATCATAGTTTGGAAAAATAAACAATACGCTATTTCAGATTTAAATTTGATTAAAAGATTATTGAAGGAGTTTTGGAATGGAAGAAAACGATAAAACCCCGATTGCTCAGGAATTGGCGAAAAGGCAAAAATCAATCAGTGTCGCCGAATTTTTTGAAAAGAACCGGCACATTCTCGGGTTTGATTCGGCGCCGCGGGCTTTAATTACCACGGTTAAAGAGGCGGTTGACAACGCTTTGGACGCGTGCGAAGAGGCGGGTATTTTGCCGGACCTTTTGGTTGAAATCAGCCGGAGCGACGGAGATTACGTTCATATCGTCATTGAAGACAACGGACCCGGTATTGTCAAAGAGCAAATCCCCAAGGTTTTTGCGAAATTGCTTTACGGATCGCGTTTTCACGCGTTAAGGCAAAGCCGCGGCCAGCAGGGAATCGGAATTTCCGCCGCCGTTTTGTATTCTCAAATCACCACCGGAAAAACCACAAAAATCATATCAAAAGTCGATTACAAATCGCCCGCACATTATTATGAATTGATGATTGACACGACCGCAAACGAGCCGTCCATATTGGAAGATAAAATCGTGGATTGGCCAAACGCGCACGGAACGCGAATCGAAATCGAAATGGCCGCTTCCTATGTCAAAGGCCGAAAACAATCCGTTTACGAATATTTAAAATCAACCGCCATCATCAATCCTCACGCGCGCATTCGATTGGTGGAGCCGGACGGAAACGAAATCTTTTTTGAGCGCGCCACGGATCAGATTCCCAAAAAATCGGAAGAAGTGTTGCCGCATCCGCACGGAATGGAACTCGGAACGTTGATGAAAATGCTGCAAAACACCGACCGTCAAAAGCTGGCGCCGTTTTTGCGCTATTCTTTTTCTAAAATCGGCCTTCAAACGGCGGAAGAGATTTGCGACGCGTCCGGATTGGACCGCGAGGCGGACCCGCGTTCTTTGAATCGGGACGATGCTGTGAAACTGTTAAACACGTTTCAAAAAATAAAAATATCGGCGCCGTCGACAAGTTGTTTGTCCCCGATTACGGAGGATTTAATTTATCAGGGGTTAAAAAAAGAATTCAGCGTCGACTTTATCGCCACAACTTCTCGAAAACCGGTCATTTATTCCGGAAATCCGTTCGTCGTTGAAGTCGGCGTCGCTTACGGCGGAAATTTCCCCAAAGAAGAAAAAGCGCAAATCATGCGTTTTGCCAATCGCGTTCCGCTTTTGTATCAACAAGGCGCCTGCGCGACAACGCACGCCGTTGAAAAAATCAAATGGAAGCAATACGGCATCAGCCAGCCCGGCGGGAGCGTTCCGTTCGGCCCGTTCGTTCTTTTAATTCACGTCGCCTCCACAAACGTGCCGTTTACATCCGAATCCAAAGACGCGATTGCCGACATTGACATTATTCAAGAAGAAACGGAATTGGCCGTCAAAGAGGTGGCGCGAAAATTAAAAACCTATCTCGGAAAACAAGGGGATTTGGCAAAGCGCCGCGAAAAGGAAGTGATTATTACCAAATTGTTGCCGCAAATGGCTGAAAAAGTGGCGGCGATGACGAACCGCGACGTTCCCGACATTCGCCCGGCCGTTGCCAATATTATGGGAAATCTTTTGGTCCGGCAAACCGTGGACGCCGGATCCGGCAGCCAATCTCATTTGAATTTCGTGTCCCTCATCGTTCGAAACTACGGAACGGCTCAACGAAAATTCAAAATGCATCAAATTTTGCCGTGCGAAATCAAATCGCCCAGCCCGCCGCCGACAACGGTTGTCCCTCTGGGAAATGAGTATGATTACATTTGGGACGTCACGATCGGAGCGGGCGCGTCAAAAGCGTTTCGATTCACATTGGACGGCGCGGACGACAACGAATTGGCGAATTTAAACGAAGTGATTGTGGAAGGATTGGACGAAGAGGACGTCACGGGCGCAAAAGCTCTCAGGGAAATGTTTTGAGGTGAAAGAATGGTCCGCAAAAGTAAAAAAGAAACAGAATTGCCGAATAAGAAATCCGAAGAAGAGTTGGAGCCGGAATCGGAGTTTGATTTTGATTCCGACTTTGATTCCGATTTTGAAAGCGGATTTGATGATTTTGATTATGGAAGTGATTATGAAGACGAATCCGTGGAATATTTTTCAAAAACGGGTTATGCCGGGGACGGGGAAACGGAGGAGTTCGGCTCGGACGAGGACGAGGAGTTTTTGCCGCCCGAATCAGATTTGTTCGACAAGTCCGGGCACCTGATATCGATAATCGATGACGACATCGTGCCTTTAAACCGGCCGGCGGATTTGAATTTTGATCGGAATTCGGAGGAGTATAAAAAAAGGGTCGCCGATAAAAAGATAGAAAACGATAACTGGACCAAACGAAAATTAATCGGGTTGGCCGAGACGTTTTACGATCAATTTAAAAACGGGCAGGTTCCGCATGTTTTAATGCCGTCGCGGACGAAAAAGAATTTGTCTTACAGCGATGAAAGCGAGGTTTGGATTTACGGGGATATCGAAAGCGAGCGTTCCGCAAAAACCGTCAAAGGCGCTCATCAATTGCTTCGAACGGTTTTTGTTTCCGATTTCGTTTCCGCGGAGCATTTGACAAACAACCGCAGCTCGACGTTAAGAGAATTGTATTATATCTCGGAAGGCTGGGGCGCCGCCAAATTCAACGCGCAGTCGGAAAGCGACCGGTTGATTGAGGATTTGGAAATCATCACGGGCGCGCAACGCGAATTTTTCCACGTTCGCCCGGAAGAGGACGGCGCAACCCTGTACGGCCCGCTTCTTCTTCGGGAGGAAACGAAGCGCGGCTCTCGGGACATTCATTGTCAAAAAGACATCGGCGAGGGCGGGTATCAAATTCCGTTTAATGTGGAAAACATTGAATTTTTAGACCATGACGCGTCCATGATTGTCGCCGTTGAGACGGGCGGTATGTACGCGCGTTTGATTGAGAACGGATTTGATGAGAAGTATAACGCGATTTTGGTTCATTTAAAAGGGCAGCCGGCCCGATCCACGCGCCGCATCATTCGCCGGATGAACACGGAGCTTGGGATTCCGGCAACGGTTTTTACGGACGGCGACCCGTGGTCTTATCGTATTTTCTCGTCCATCGCCTACGGCGCCATTAAAAGCGCGCACCTTTCCGAATACATGGCGACGCCTGATGCGAAATTTATCGGCGTTCAGCCGTCCGATATCGTGGAATACGAATTGGCAACGGACAAACTCTCCGAGCAGGATATCGCGGCTCTTCGAAGCGAGCTTTCCGACCCGCGTTTTGCCTCGGATTACTGGAAAGAGCAAATCAATTTGCAAATTGAAATCGGCAAGAAAGCGGAACAGCAAGCGTTCGCCGGGAAGGGTTTGGACTTCGTGACGGAAACGTATTTGCCGACGCGTTTAAAAGATCTCGGAATAATCTAAGCGAAACATTTCGGGACGCTCAAATTCCAATCAAGCCGGAATTGAAAAATAAATTAAATTCCGGCTTGGTTTCATTTTTCGTTTTTAATTTTTATGAATAATTTCCTATTTTTCCGGTTTTTATTTTCCGGTTCTTATTTCAGGTTCTTATTTCCGCTTCTTATTTCAGGTTCTTATTTCAGGTTCTTATTTCAAGTTCTTATTTCAAGTTCTTATTTCAGGTTCTTATTTCCGCTTCTTATTTCAGGTTCTTATTTCCGCTTCTTATTTCAGGTTCTTATTTCAAGTTCTTATTTCAAGTTCTTATTTTCCAGTTCTTATTTCAAGTTCTTATTTTCCAGTTCTTATTTCAAGTTCTTATTTCAAGTTCTTATTTCAAGTTCTTATTTCAAGTTCTTATTTCAAGTTCTTATTTCAAGTTCTTATTTCAAATTCTTATTTCAAGTTCTTATTTCAAGTTCTTATTTCAAGTTCTTATTTCAAGTTCTTATTTCAAGTTCTTATTTCAAGTTCTTATTTCAAGTTCTTATTTCAGATTTTTATTTTCCGGTTCTTATTTTCCGCTTCTTATTTCAGGCTCTTATTTCATCTTTTTATTTCCGCTTCTTATTTCCGTTTCTTATTTCAGTTTTTTATTTCCGTTTCTTATTTCCGCTTCTTATTT
>Ga0265295_1005450_pt1 | contig 16223 bp, 7 predicted proteins | sample Munlansysbiofilm_FD_192503 | JGI IMG/M metagenome (GOLD analysis project Ga0265295, IMG submission 192503) | Leachate microbial communities from a municipal landfill in Southern Ontario, Canada - Methane capture system biofilm | ecosystem: Engineered > Solid waste > Landfill > Unclassified ... | reverse complement strand
ATTGTTCCAAACATCTGTTGGGGTGAGCGGCAACTGGAAAGATTGCCCAATAGAGAGGGATAGCTCTGCTCGGCATACTTCACCCAGGCCGGACAGCAGGATGTGAAGATCGGCAGCTTTTCGCCTCTGCTTTTGCGGGAGATAAACTCATTGGCTTCTTCAACAACCGTTAAATCAGCGGCAAAGGCAGTGTCATAGACTTGATCAAAGCCAATCATCCGCAACGCTGCTACCATCTTTCCCGTTGTAATATCACTGGCAGGGAGATTGAACATCTCACCCAGAGCAACTCTTACCGCAGGAGCAATCTGCGCCACTACGGCCTTGGAAGGATCATGAATGGCTTCCCAGGTTTGAGGGATATGGCTTTTGACCACGATCGCACCAGTAGGGCATACAGCCGCACACTGTCCGCAATTCACGCAATCCACCTGAGCCAGGCTCTTGCCATAAGCCGCAGCGACATTGACGTTCTGTCCGCGAGATGCAAAATCTATCGCGCCAATGCCCTGAATCTCACTACAAAACCTCACACAATCACCACAGAGAACACATTTATTGGGATCCCGAATCAGGCATTCACTGCCCAAATCCTTGGGTTTCATCTCTCTGGTTCTACGGAAGCGCACTTTGTCAATGCTCAGGCGATTGGAAAGATCCCTTAGCTTGCAATCGTTGGCACGGCTGCACTTGGGGCATTCCTGGTCGTGATTGGCAAGTAGCATTTCCACAATGGTCTTGCGTAGTTTGATGATCTGACTGGTGTGAGTCTTGATGCGCATTCCTTCAAATGGTTCTGTGGAGCAGGATGTTACCAGTCCTCTGCCTTCTACTTCCACCATACAGAGACGGCAAGCGCCATAAAGGCTTAATTCACTGTGATAACAGAAGGTGGGAATATCGATGTGAGCTTTCCGCGCCAGAGCCAGGATGTTGCTCTCTCCTTCCCAAAGTACCGGACGGTCGTTTATATAGACATATTTTTCCATGATGTTTCCCCTTAGCTGATAGCTTTGAATTTACAGGTACTAATGCAGGCTCCGCATTTGATGCAGACCAGTGGATCAATCTTGTGAACTTGTTTTACTTCTCCAGATATCGCTCCCACAGGGCAGACCCTTGTACAAAGGGTGCAACCGCGGCAGAGCTGTGGATCGATTGAAATGGGGGTAAGAGCCTTACATGTCTTCGTGGGACAGAACTTTGCTTTCACGTGGGCATCATATTCATCCCGGAAATAACGCAAGGTAGATAGCACTGGATTGGGAGCGGATTTGCCCAACCCGCACAATGAAGTAAGCTTCACCGCTTCACCGGCTTCCTGTAACAAATCCAGAGTCTCTTCAGTGGCATCGCCATTAGTGATATCTTCCAGCATTTCGAGCATTTGACGGGTTCCTTCACGGCAAGGCACGCATTTTCCGCAGGATTCATGCTGAGTAAAGGTCATGAAGTAGCGGGCAGTTTCCACCATACAAGTGCTATCGTTCATCACCACCATACCGCCGGAACCAACCATGGCACCGATTGAGCCCAGAGAGTCATAATCAAGGGGCATATCCAGGTGTTCACGGGTAAGGCAACCGCCACTGGGGCCGCCGATCTGCACGGCTTTGAAAGCGTCATTATTGATCTTGCCATCCTTGTCCAGCACTCCCCCACCGATCTCAAAGACAATCTGACGGATGGTAGCTCCAAAAGGAACTTCGATCAAACCTGTATTGGCAACATGCCCAGTGAGGGCAAATGTCTTTGTTCCAGGAGACTTTTGAGTGCCGACGCTGCGATACTTCTCTACTCCTTGCTGCATCACGATGGGAACCAGAGCTAGAGTTTCCACGTTGTTGATCACGGTTGGCTTGCCAAATAGTCCCTTTTGAGCTGGGAAAGGAGGTTTGGGATTTGGCATCCCGCGTTTACCTTCGATTGAGGCAAGCAGAGCGGTCTCTTCTCCGCATACAAAAGCACCAGCTCCTTCCATCACGTTGATGCGGAAGCTATGGCCACTACCAAATACATCATCGCCCAGTATGCCGTATTCTTCGGCAACCTTGATTGCTTTGCGAATGCGGCTGCAAGCCAGGGGATATTCCATGCGCACATATACATAACCTTCATCAGCTCCGATGGCACGAGCAGCAATCAACATTCCTTCGATCACACTATGCGGATTTCCCTCCAGGATACTGCGATCCATAAAGGCACCTGGATCACCTTCATCACCATTGCATACAACATACTTTTTCTCGTTGATTTCCTTGCGGGCAAAGTTCCATTTCAAACCTGTAGGAAATCCGCCACCGCCACGACCACGCAAGCCACTATCCTGATACAATTTGCAAAGCTCTTCGCTGCTATATTTGGTGTAGGCATCACGGGCTGAGAAATAACCACCATGGGCTATGTATTCACTGATATTCTGAGGATCAACATGGCCGCAATCCTTCAAGCCTGTGCGTTGCTGACGTGTGTAGAAAGGAATCTCTGCAGTGCCTTTGTAGCCCTTTCCGCTTACAGGATCATGGTACAGCAAACGCTCGATAACTTCATCTTTAACAACGGATTTTGCTACGATTTCCTCCGCATCTTCGGGTTTCACATGGCCATACATAATGCCATTGGGCTCGATTGTTACCAGCGGACCAACCTGACAAAAGCCCTGACAACCGCTACCGATCATATATACATCGTGATGCTTATGCTCTTTGGGATCATCACTTTTCAAGGCTACAGTTACTTCCAGCCCACTCAATGCGATGGCATTCTTCAGGGCATCAAACACTTTCAGGGAGCCATTGGCAATACACCCGGTTCCCGCACAAACCACTATTCTCTTTTTACACAGGGCTCTAGCAGCGTTGTATTGTTCACGTATGTATTCCAGATTAGGCATTTTCTCTCTCCTCCGCTTCAATTTTGTCAAGGATGGCCAAAGCCTGCTCGGGCTTGACCTGTCCGTAGATCTCGTCATCAACTACCAGTACCGGAGCTAAACCACAGGCTCCCAGGCAGGATACAGTTTCGAAAGTAAACATCATATCATCCGTGGTTATCTTCTTTGCATTCAGATGTAAGCGTTCACGGATTGCATCAATCACAGCCGAAGAACCGCGGACATGGCAGGCTGTGCCATCGCACATCTTGAGAATATGTTTGCCCTTGGGTTCCAGCGAAAAGTGGCTGTAAAAGGTCGCTACCCCATATAATCGCGCCGGGGATACGCCCAGTGATGTGGCAATAAAGGTCAGTACTTCCTGAGGAAGATAGCGATATTCTTCCTGAACCGCCTGCAGGATCGGGATGATCTTGGTTTCGCTTCGATCAAAGCGATCCAAAATCTGCATTACCTTGTTGAAGCTTTGTGCTGCTGAGTATTGCTTACTCATGTTCACTCCTGTTTATTATGTTATTTTTGATATATTTCGGGAATCAGTGATTTTCTACTGAGAAATAAAAGCATGGCTTGGATAAGCTTAGCTATTCAGATGATGCAAGCGTTCTGCTACGCGCCTCGAAAGAACTGCCAGAGAAGAGCTCATATCGATGTTCTCTACTATGATATCTTCCGTAACATTTAGTTTGGTGGGTGTAAAGTTCCAGATTGCCAGGATACCATTTGCTACCATCTCGTCTGCTATTGTTTGCGCAACCTCAGCGGGAACTGTCAGAATCCCAATATGGACATGTAACCGTGATAGTAAATTGCTGAACTTGCTCATGGGTTGAATCTGGATTCCCTGATAGTAGCTTCCGGCAAGCTCTGGATTGTTATCAAATGCCGCAATAATCCGCAAACCTTTTTTACTTAGCTCCGAATAACCCATCAAGGCTTTTCCCAGATGCCCCACTCCAACCAGAAAACATGAGGAGATATCATTCCAGTTCAAGCATTGCTCAATTGCCTGAATCAAAGTGTCGATCCTGTGCCCAATCTTGGGAGTCCCCACCACACCTGTATAAGCAAGGTCTTTTCGAACCTGCGTCATGTGAACATCAGTGAAGACGGCAATCTTGGTGGCTGAAACCATCTTCAGTCCAGCTCGTTTGAAGCGGTATAAAGCTTCAAGATACTGAGGCAATCTTTTGAGCGTTAAGAGCGGAATAGCTTCCATCATCAATCTCCTGATCGGTATTCTTAGTTTCTGGTATCGATATATTTATATCGGGTTATTCTGTCAAGAGATTTCTACTCTGATTTTATCGATATACCTGCATCTATTTGATGCACATCATGTTACTATTTCTCATTCTTGCGATCAGCAGTATCCAGACACAATGGAATTACACTACTCACTCTATCCCCCCTACCTATTATTGACTATCCCCGTCAAGATTATCCCAAAGACAGCCCACCTTCTATGCTTATAGCATAATGATGGGGATTATCGGTGAATGTCAGAATCAGAAAAGCATTGACAGATTCTTCGCTTCGGTAATGTAGGTTACAAAACTACAGGGGTGCTGAAGCAGAGCTTCGGCTGAGATCATACCCTTCGAACCTGATCCGGATAATACCGGCGCAAGGAAGTAAAACAAAACTCCTCTTGCAGCCCTTACATAGGGATTGTACTCAGTGGAACCCCTGAAATAAAGAAAAGGGGAATACTATGGAGTTACTAATCTCCTCCGCTATTACCGAAGCCTGGTTTCACAAGCTTCACAAGCATTTGGATAGCGACGTAATCATCGTTGGAGCTGGCCCCTCAGGCTTGCTATGTGCTGCAGAACTGGCTGCACGAAATGTATCAACTACCCTGTTTGAGAGTAAGCTTGCCCCGGGGGGTGGAATGTGGGGCGGAGCGATGTTATTCAACAGCATCGTGATTCAAGCCGAAACCATTCATCTTCTGGACAAGTATGGCATCCGCTATCAGTCTCAGGGCAATGATCTGTTCACTGCAGATGCCACTGAAGCAACCTCTGCTCTCATCTATCATGCTGCCCATAATGGTGCTGCGATTTTCACCGGAATCTGCATGGAAGATGTCCTGGTCAGAAATGATTCAGTATGTGGAGTCGTGGCAAACTGGAATCCGGTGAAAAGACTTGATATGCATGTGGATCCGCTATCTTTTAGTTCCAGAATTGTTCTGGATGCCACAGGGCATCCCAGTGAAGTTGTGAAAGTACTTACCCTCAAGAATGACGTTAGGCTAAGGCTTCCTGATGGGGTAATGAAAAGTGAGCGTTCGATGAATGCAGAAGCAGGTGAGAAAGCCTGCGTGGAATACACTGGAGAGGTGTTTCCGGGGCTATATGTATCTGGAATGGCAGCTTGCGGGGTGAGCGGAAGCAACCGTATGGGTCCAATCTTTGGCGGAATGCTACTTTCTGGATACAAAGCGGCCGGACTGATCGCCAGGGCTCTGGGAAAAGATTATGCATAACTTTGGACTCTATATCGTAATGACCAATCCCCGGCTTGGTTATCATGCCTTTACCCAAATCTGCGTGGAATTGAAAGTTCCCATGCTGCAGTTAAGGGATAAGAGCCTAAATGATAGCGATTTGCTGAAGCTTGCCCGTAGCCTGAAACAAATAACTAAAGATAGTAAGACTCGTCTGATCATCAATGACCGGGTCGATATCTGTGAACTCTCTGATGCTGATGGATTGCATCTGGGCCCCGAGGACTTGCCCTGGCAGGATGCCCGTAAGATTATGACTGAAGGAAGGATTATCGGAGTATCAACTCACAGCCTTCAGGAAGCGCAGAGACTAATCATCGAGGTTGCTGAAGCTCCGGAAGGATACCGCCCTGACTATATGAGTTTTGGTCCAATCTTCCCTACCGTTGCCAAGGCGAAGCCCGATCCCCCGGTTGGGACAGAACTGCTTCAAAGAGTTATTGGCCAAGCCCCAATCCCCCTGGTCGCCATCGGGGGGATCTTTCCGCAAAATCAAAGTCAAGTCCTAAGTACTGGAGCTAAGAATCTGTGTATGATCCGCCATTTTGGCGAATCAAGCAGTGCAAACGAACTTATCACCAAGATTCAACTATTCAACCAAGACCTGAAGGAGCTATAAATGACACAACTATCGCAAGCCCAAATGGCAATCGCCACACCCGAAATCAACACTATCGCACAGAATGAACACATTGACGTGCAAGAGCTGATTAACCTTGTTTGTAGTGGAGAGATCGTTATCCCTCACAACACGAATCGTAAAGCCATAGCAACTGCTATTGGCAACAGAATGTCCACCAAGATAAACGCTAACATCGGCACTTCAGACCTTGAATGCAACATTCAGAAAGAGCTGAATAAACTGTCTCTATGTGAAAAATACGGCGCTCATGCCGTGATGGATCTATCAACAGGAGGTGATTTGAAGGGGATTCGCAAGGTTATGCTCAATGAGACTCCCTTGATCCTTGGGACAGTGCCGATTTATGCGGTGGCCTCCGCACTCTCTGCGCATGGTAAAGATATCCGGGCTTTTGAACCGGATATGCTGTTTGATGAAATCGAAGCCCAGGCAGAGCAAGGAGTGGACTTTATGACGGTGCATGCGGGAATCACCCAGTGGAGCATTCAGGCTCACGATTTGCCAGATCGATTCTTGGGGATTGTGAGCAGAGGTGGCTCTCTCCTCAAGCGCTGGATGCTTCATTCTGGCAAAGAGAATCCCTTGTATGAGGAGTATGAAAGGCTGTTGGAGATATGCTTCAAACACGATGTTACGCTAAGTCTGGGAGATGGATTTCGACCTGGAGCGATCCATGACGCAACTGATGCTACGCAGATATCTGAGCTCATTGTACTGGGAGAATTGGTAAAGCGTGCCAGAAGCAGAGGAGTGCAAGTGATGGTGGAAGGCCCTGGGCATGTTCCATATCAGAATATAGTAGCCAATGTACAGCTAGAAAAGCGGCTCTGTGGCAATGCACCTTTCTATGTATTAGGGCCTCTTCCGAGTGATTTTGCCAGCGGTTATGATCACATCTGCGGTGCGATTGGAGCAAGTCTGGCAGCAGCAGCCGGAGCAGATTTCCTTTGCTACCTCACTCCCGCCGAACACCTGTGTCTGCCTGATCTCGAAGATGTAAAGCAAGGAATCATCGCCTCCCGCATTGCGGCGCATATTGCCGATATAGCAAAGGGATATCCAAAGGCTCAGGAAATTGATGATATCATTGCCAGGGCCAGGCGTAGTATGGATTGGGAGACAATATTCAAGTATAGCGTGGATCCCGAACTGGCCAGAAAACGCAAATCCGAAACCTCAAGCATGATGAATGATCGCTGTAGTATGTGTGGGAATCTATGTGCCATCAAGACAGATAAGGAACAAGGATGTGAATGACATGATTCTGGCAGCAATTGGATGCATGGACAGCAGCGGTGGAGCGGGAATCAATCAGGATATCCGGGTAGCCAGTCTGATGGGATTCCAGTTGAAAAACTGCGTTGCCGCCTTGAGTCTTCAGGATGTGTACGGACTTAAGTCCATCTACCCCATAGATCTCAGCGTCTTTCAAACTCACCTTGATCACATTCTGGAACACCCTGATCTGAAGTATCTGAAGATTGGAGCTTTGGGCAATGTGGTTCAGATGGAGATCTTACAGGAAGCTCTTACACGCAGACACAGATTCAAGGTTATTCTGGATCCCGTACTCAAAGCAAGCCGGGGCATGCACTTTGTGAGTAAAGATGGAATTCCCATGCTTCGGGCTTTGGCTGGCCTGGCAGATTATATTTGCCCAAACTGGAATGAACTCGCTGAGCTTTCTGGAAGCAGGATAGACACTTTTGAGGATGCCCTTAGGGCAGGAGAAGCCTGGTTTGAGACCCATGGCAACTCTGTTCTGCTCAAGGGTGGGCATGCCCAAAGCAATCAGCCTCAGGAAGCTATCATCTGCCCGGAAGGGATATTCATCCATAGTTTTGAACGGGAACCATGGCGATATTCACACGGTACTGGTTGTGCATTAGCAACTGCCTTTATGTGCCTGCTGGCTAAGGGCAGAGCAGCAAAATCCGCTTTCAAGGAAGCCTCAGATTGGGTGCGCATCCTGTTTCGTCAATTGAACCAGGATCTATGAGTTTGAGAACAATGAAAAGCCCCGGAAACTCCGGGGCTTTTCCTTATTGATTTTTCAGGGTTTATTCCATCAGTAACATCTTTTTTGTGGAAGTGTATTGACCTGCGGTGAAGCGGTAGAAATAGACTCCACTGGAAAGCATGTTGCCACGATCATCCCTGGCATCGAAGACCACGCTGTGACGGCCATTATTCCTGATATCAGAAAGCAGTGATCTTACTTTCTGACCTTTCAGATTAAAGACATCGATAGTCACCTGACAAGGCTCCAGGATGTCAAAGCGGATGGTTGTTTCAGGATTGAAGGGATTTGGCATGTTGCCTCTGAGCGCAGTAGCAGTAACGTGACTGAGCTCATCTTCATTTGAGGTAGGTTCAAGGATGATGTTCAGTGTGGTATTCTGGTTTGGTGAAACCACCACATCTTCCATCGTTCTGGGATCAAATCCCGTTGCGCTGGCGGTGACATCATAGATGCCAATCGGCAGAATGAGGGAATATGCCCCAGCATTATTTGTAGTTGCGCTGTATTCACCTGCTGTAACGGTAGCATTGGCTATACCCTGGTTGTTGGTACGGCGAACAAATCCCACGATGGTGCCAAACTGATTTTCTTTGACAAGAGGATTGGAGAACGCAGGCCCACTGGCAACTCCCGCGGTATAGATGGCTTTGACGCCCCAACGGTAAGTACCATTTGCCAAACCTTCCCAGGCTTCATCAGTGATGCTTGTGGTGGTGACGAGTTCATCGTTGACCTGTACCCAACTTGCTTCGTTGTTTTCCTGACCGGAGATCAAACGATATACATTGTAACCTGTGAGTAAGCGATCGTTGGCACGGGTGTTGCGCAATGTAATGGAGCGAGGATTTTCCATATTGGGTCTTGATCCATCACGGGCAATATTGGCATCCACAGGACGGTGCGAGATCATTGACTTATTAATTCTAACTGGGCTGGGAGCATTGAAAGTAACTGCCGTGATGACATTGCCGATGTAGATATTATCCATAAACCAGGTGTACCACAAACCATCATTGGATGGCGGATCCTCAGCATTGAAGGCCAGAATGATACTCAAGCCGCTGTATGCGCTGAGATCGATGGTAAACGGTGAATCATAGTAGTTCCATCCCCCGGTTTGCGTAGTAGCATCCCAAAGGACTGTCCAGCTATCACCGTTATTTGTGGAAACCTTCACATAGTAGTGATCGTTATTCTCGGAGCCGAGGAATACATAACTATCAAAGGTCATATATGCATCGGGCGGACAGACGAAGGAAGGACTAAGCAACCATTCGTCCTGGTGCTCATAGCTCCACCACAAGCCAGTTTGAAAACTGCCATGCGATGGTATGATGTTTGTAGGAGTATTGGTGATAGTACCCAATCTGCTGAAGGTTGGATATACACCATTCGTACCTGCAGCGCCGCTGTTGGTAATCACCTGTCCCCAATCTTCGGGAGGGAAGATTGCGTCTTCAAAGCTTTGAGTGATCTCAATCGCGGTTGGATCAGGCACCAGCCAGCTAACATTGACATTTGTATAGGTATCATTCAGCTCTGCTGTCACCCCATGAGGAGCATAGGCAATCTCGTTTAGAGTAATGTTACCCATATTCAGGTTTGTTGCACCCACATCAAGGGTTCCGGATTGACTGGTGTATCCGGCAGCCATGATCTGGTAACTATAACTCTGATTGGCATAAACACCAGCAATAGTGAAGACACCCGTGGCATTGGTATTAGTAGTATAATCTGCATAACCTTCAAGGTTGATCGCAGCCCCAGCCAGTGCACCACCAGTATCGGAAGCCAGAACGGTTCCAGTTACGTTTACAGTAGGCATAGGAGCTATATTGGCATTCAGGGTGGCGGTTTCATCTTCCACGATAGTTACGTTCAGTGTTTGAGTGATGTAACCGTATGTGCTGAAGGTGACCGTGTAGTTACCAGGCAGGATGTATTGAATCTGATATTCACCTGCTTGATCGGTCATGGCTTGATATCCGGTATCATCGATATGGACAAGGACGTCTGCCAATGGCTGATTCCCGATTCCGGTTACAAGACCAGACAGGTGTCCCACTCCACCGGGAATACCAAGGAAGGTAGTCATGGGGAACTGACCTGTGAGTTGAGAGGTTGTGGGCGCAGGGGGAACGGCTGGATCATAGACCGTGCTGTCGCTTTGGATCTTTCTGGCACGGTTGGTACCAATAGTCTGAGCTTTGAACCTGTCGTTTGAACTATAATACTGAGTATCTAGAGGACGGAGCACTGTAACTAATAGGTTCTGACCATTCAGATACATATATGGTTCGATAAATGGGATGGTAATGGTGTTTTCACCAGTAGGATAGTTCACAGTTCCATCAAACACCAGTGTGTGTGTAGAGTCCACAGGCACCCAGTTTTCACTCAGATCATCCAGGGTGGTAGTAGTAATCCAAATCTTGGTGGGCATATTGGGAAGATCTGTAACGAAGTTGTTGTAGAATTGAATTGCGTTGAGGAAGCCCATGAAGTTGCCCAATTCAGGGTTAAAATACAATCCTTGGAAAAGTGAGCCCTTGTAATACATGTCGATTGGTGTGCGAGCAAGTTCGTCACCAATACCAACCGTATAGCCAAATTGACCAACGGGCATCACCAGTACAGTAATGGTATCAGTTGTGTCATTATCAGGAGTCAAATCTCCTGGGAGCACAACCTTACCATGAATCTGTTGTGTGCCTTCGGCCATAGGAGTCCAGGTCACGGCTACGTTTACTTCCTCGTTCACAGCGATAGCAGGCCCCGAAACCGATGCCAATTCATTGGTGTCGCTGAAGATCTTGACGGTGTATGAGCCTGCGGCTTGAGCAGAAGTACCCGTATTCTTGATCCTAACAGTATATTCTGAGGGAGAGGATACCGTCGGAGTGGTATTTCCACTAATTGAGAGCGCAGAAAGATCATTTGGCCATTTACGCAGCATATTGGATATTGCCGGATTGGAGATCACATCGTTTGTATAAACGGTCTTTACTGCCCACTTGTGTTCACCATTGGGCAGATCATTCCATCCCGGAGCGGTGAAGGCAGTGTCAGTAATGGCTGTTGTGGTAAGTTGAGTCCAGAGATTCTGCTGGGTTTCCTGACCCTGCATGAGTTTGAAGACGTGATATCCAACCGGGACGCGACTCTGAGTTTGAGCGCTGAACACAGTGCTGCGATTGGAAGCAGGACGCAATGCTGCGAGACGTTCGGCAAGCTGAGCAGCTTCAATCTCAGATAGGCCTTTGAATGCCACAGGCATGATAGGATTGTCTGAGGTGCGCACAGTGAAATCACCGGAAGCAATTTCCACATCATCGATGTACCATCCGGCATAGTTCACCACAGTAGATGCATACATCTGGAACTGGATTTCAACTTCAGGCAAGCCATCATAAGCAGAAAGGTCAATGATGCGTTCTTGCCATTGAGTTCCGCTATAATCCCATGAAGGTCCCCAAACCAGGGTTCCATTTACACTCACTTGAGCATAGTCGAAGTTACCAAACACATTCTCCCAGCTCCAGAAGCGCATATGAGTATTGGTCAGGCCACCAAAGTTGAAGGTTTTAGTCAGGTAGTTGAAGCCACCGGAATTGGTGTAGTTGGTATTGATTTTGGTACCCCACATGCCGGTTCCGGAATGAGCCAGAGGAGGAGGAACAATGCTGGTTCCGGTATAGGTAGGAGCCCAGTTTGCCACATCATAGGCAGATGTGTGTTCCCAGTCTCCCAGGGGTTCAGTCCAGTTTGAGCTGGCTTCCCATCCCCCATCGGTGCCCTCAAAATCAAAGATCAGACCTGTTCCTGGTTGGCCCGGAGCACGCCAGGTGATATTGACAGCGGTTTCGGCAGTGTTCAGAACAGCTTGAACTCCCACTGGAGGCAGAGTTAGCTCACTAAGAGTGATCGTTCCCATATCGTAGGCTGTTGAAGCCACCACGATGGTTCCGCTTTCATTTTGATAGCCTGCGCGCATGATGGAATAGTTATAGGTATTTCCAGACAGAACATCGGGGATGGTAAACTGCCCCAGAGCATTTGTGGTTGCGCTGTAATCCAATACACCAGAGAGGTTGATCACAGCTTCATCCAGTCCAACTCCAGGGTTATCGCTGCCCACAATGGTGCCAGTGACAGCTACAGTAGAGGAAACGATCATATTGATATTAATTATGGTTTCCTCATCTTCCACAATGGTGAAGGGGAGAGTTTGATCCTCATACCCAACCTTGTGAGCAGTGAGGTTATAAGCGCCTTCCAGCAGGTAGGGGAAGCTGTATTGACCAGTGACAGAGGTTGTGGTATTAAGAATGGAATCTGAAATCTGGATTTCCACGCCTTCCAGAGGAGTACCACCGGAAGTTACAGTACCAGAAAGGGAACCGATGCCGTCCAAAATGAATCCAAAAGAGGTCTTGGCAAAGATTCCTGATAGAGTCCCAGCAGCAGAGGGATTGAGGGGATCATATACAGTGCTGTCACTTTGAAGTTTCCGGGATCTGTTTGTCCCCACTGTTTGACCCAGGAAATCATCAGCACTGTTATAGTACTGGGTATCCATGGGACGATTTGCCATCATCACCAGGTTGCCGCTGAAATAGTTGAACGGGTTTTGCAGGGGAACTACGATGCTATTTTGACCACTGGGCAGATTGATTGTACCATCATAGACCAGAGTCATCTGAGCAGGCAGAATCCAGCCCCCACTAAGGTCAGCCAGATCAGTGGTTCCCAGCCAAATCTTGATGGGTGTGTTCTCAAGATTAGTGGTGAAGTTGTTGTAGAAAGTCAGCGAGTTTATCAAACCATAAATACCCAGTTCGGATTGCAGATAGATAGTCTCATGGATGCTGTTTTTGTAATAGAAATCCCAGGGAACTCCCTGTAATTGGTCACCTGTACCGACTGTAATCATCACAATGTCTTCAGGCATAACCACGATGTTCAGGGCAGGACTGAGATCATTGACCGGGTTTACATCGCCTGTCAGTACAACTTTGCCGTGTAAGGCCATCGGACCTTCAACAGTGGGAGTCACAGTCAGAGAAGTACTCAGAGATTCATCAGGTGCTATGCTGGCTCCAGCAGCAGAAGCCAGGACTGTTCCTTCGGCATTGACGATCTGAACCTGATAATCAGTTTGAGTTGCGGTTCCGTTGTTGTAAACCGTCACCTCATAATTAGTACCAGCACCTACACTGGGGGTTGGATTCCCCGTGACGGACATCGCAGCCAAATCATTGGGTGAGATTAGTTCCAGAGTAACATCATCCAACCACAACGTACGGGATGTTGCACCCAGTCCGTGCCGGACAGCAATGTAATGTCCTGCTGCAGTATGGTTGCTAAGATTCACTACATATTCGTTCCACCCTGTGATAACGTTCAGTTCTTCAGCCTGTGCGAAGGTTGTGGGATCAGCAGAATTGCTCATCGTACCGATCTGCAGAACATAGTTCGTTCCGCCCTTTGCCATCAGTCTCACACGCAGAGTGTTCATTGGGATTGCATTGTCAATCGGAGGTGAGATCAGATACAACTGAGCGTTGGCATCGGTAGAGTTTGCCATTTGAACGCAGTTGGGAGCGCTGAAAGGAGAGCTGGTGCTTGTTCTCAGATAAGAGCTGGTAGCAGTTGAATTATGAATAATGCTCCATCCCAAGGGGAAGTTGGGTACCACAGCTCCATCCCAGTTTTCCGTAGCCGGCAGGGTGGTAATCGTGGCATCAAAGCCTTCTCCATCAAGCTGCACTGTATGTGTCTGGCGGGTGATATCATCTGTAATTGTCACAACTGCGCTGTGTTCTCCGGCTGTGGTGGGGCTATAGATAACCTCGAATGAGGTTGTCTGACCTGTAACCAGAGCTTGGGGAAGGGTGGGCAATCCAGAGAGCGTGAAGGCAGGGTCTCCACTGATGGAAATGCTATTCACACCCAGAGTACCGCCTCCGGCATTAGCAATATTGAAGGTTTGCTGAGGGCTTTCTCCCAGAATTACCAAACCGAAATCCTTTTCAGGGGGATTAACTGCAAAGATGGGATTGGGACTCAGGGGGGTCATCATAAAGGTGGCTTTGGGGAATGTGCCCGACAATGTTCCCGCAGCTGAGGGTGCCATTGGATCATAGGTAGTGCTATCGCTGACAAGTTTGCGGGCACGATTGGTTCCCAACGTCTGAGCTTCAAAGTTATCAGAACTGCTGTAATATTGGGTGTCCATGGGACGGTTTGCGTACAATACCAGGTTCCCGCCTGTATAGGAGAATGGAGCTTGCAGAGGTATCGTAATTGTATTAGTTCCAGTGGGGAAGTTCATCGTGCCATCATAGACCAGAGTGAGGGTTGTGGGATCAATCCAGCTAACACTGAGATCTTCTTCCATAGTGGTTCCTAACCACAGTTTAATCGGAGTAGCCACCAGATCAGTTACAAAGTTGTTATAGAAATTGACCGCAGTGATGTTCCCAAACATACCTATTTCAGTAGAGTAATACAGGCATTGGAATAAGGAGTTTTTGTAAAAGAACTCATAAGGAATACCCTCTGCCAGGTTTCCTTCGCCGATTGTGACACTAAACACCCCTTCTGGCTGCACTGTGATATTGAAAATGGGGCTTTCATCATTGATGGAGTTCACATCTCCGGCAAGCACCACTTTTCCATAAATGCTCTGAGAGCCTTCAACTGTAGGAGTCCAGGGGATTTGGACACCGATCGTTTCTCCTGCAGTAATGCTGGGGCCTGCCACTGAGGCAAGCTCAGCACCGGTTGTACTCATCAGTTTAACGCTGTAAGCATTCTGCGTAGCAGTACCATTATTCAGCACACTCACAGTATAAACGGTTGGCGATCCAACGCTGGGTGTGGTGTTCCCAGCCAATGCTAATGCGGCAAGATCATTAGGTGCAATCGCTTCAAAGGTCACATCATCAACATAGAGATTACGTGATGATCCATTCATTCCATGCTTGAAGGCAATGAAGCGTCCAGTTCCCGTATAGGAACTCAGCGGAATGCTGTATTCACTGTAAGTAGTATTGGCAAAACTGATTGTTTGAACAGATTCAAAAGTGCTGGGATCGGTGGGATTGGTCATCACCCCGATATCCATGGTGTTGGATGTGGAAGTAGATCGCAGCCAGGCTTTTACTCGAACTGTACTTATCGGAATTGCCTGGGAGATTTCCGGAGCTACCAACATCAATGTGGCCGCAGTATCTGAAGAGTTATACAGCCTTAGATTATTGGGAGCGCTATGGGGTGTGGTGGTACTGGTAGCTACCAAAGCCGCAGTATTCGTGCTTTGTACGATCGCAGTCCAATCAAAGGGCAACTCTGGATCAGTAACGGAATCCCAGTTTTGAGTATATGGAAGTTCGTCCACTGTTGCATCACCATGAGTGGTGAAACTCCATACCGGGCAGTTTGTGGCGTTACCAAAGGTGTTATAGGGCACAACCTGCCAGTAGTAGGTAGTGGAGATTGCAAGTTCCGGATCAGGAGTGTAGCTGTTGGATGCACCCAGATCAAGGTTTTGCACAATGTTGGTGGGAGGGTTGTTTGTGCCAAAGTTCAATCTGAATCCATCTGGCAAACCACCACCGGACAACCAGTTGAGGCTTGTAAAGGGAGATACCAGGGTGGCTCCATCGGCTGGAGAAACCAGGTTCGCTGGATTTGGAGCACTGTCCGCCACTGGATAATTGAAAGAGAAAGTGAGCCCATTGGGAGGGAAGTTCACATCATTCATCACCACATATTGATTGTTGGCAGAAGCAGCGGTGGTTTCGGTCCAGGGACCCGTACCTTGACGGGCATTGAAATCGGTGGCATCAGGGCCACGCAAGCCCACCTGCATATTGCCTGCAGTTGCATTGGCTACAAAAGCGCCATAAACGATCTTCACATTGTTTGTGGTTTCGTGAAGTTGAATCTGGAAATTGAGATTGTCACCAGTTCCGCTGGTGCCATACTTCTTAAAGTTTTCCCATTGCACAACGCAGATGCGGTTGGGCGCTGCGCCAATCGTTTCCACGCGGATTGCAGCTCCGGCTTGAGCCTGCAGATCGCGCGCCAAAGCCACTACCCGGTTGTAAAGCACGGCCGGATCGATCACTGAGGTGCTGGAGAT
>Ga0265295_1005449_pt1 | contig 16223 bp, 13 predicted proteins | sample Munlansysbiofilm_FD_192503 | JGI IMG/M metagenome (GOLD analysis project Ga0265295, IMG submission 192503) | Leachate microbial communities from a municipal landfill in Southern Ontario, Canada - Methane capture system biofilm | ecosystem: Engineered > Solid waste > Landfill > Unclassified ... | reverse complement strand
GCCGGATTCGGGGATGAGCCGCTCTGGCCCGAGCTTGACCGGATCAAGGGCGAAGAGGGCCTGTGGCGGGAATTGCCGCACTTGACGCCGCCCCTGCGCCATTATCTGCGCTTGGTTTCGCCGGACGTTGCGACGGTGCTTTTGGAAAAGCTCAAGGCCGGGAGCATCTGTTCATTTTATTATGGGCTCGATCATCGTGGCCGTCCTCAGGTCCGGCTTTGGCCTCTTGATGGAGGCGGTGTCTGCGCGAGCGCGCTGGAAGCTGCGCAAAAGGCTCACGGGCAGGACCTGGCGCAGATGGCGCGGGCGCACGACGGCGCGGACACCGCCGCTGCCCGCAATATCCGTCGCGTCGAGCGGGCCCTCAAGCGCGTGCGCGACGACGAGACCAGGCTGCGGGACATGATGGGTCAGCGTCGGCATGGCCTTTTGCTGCAGGCCGGGCTGCATCGTCTGGACAAGAATGTCCGCCTGGCCGCTTTGCCTCTTGAGGACGAGCAGGGAGGCGAGGTGGAGGTGCGCCTTGATCCGGGTCTGACCGTGCGCGAAAACATGGAGCATTTTTTTGCGCGCGCGGCCAAGGGCGAGAGAGGGCTTGGCATTGTCGCCGCCCGTGTTCAGGCTCTTGAGCGGGAACTGGAAGCGGCCAGGCAGGGCGTGACGCCCGAGACGCCCCAGTCCGGGCCAAAGGAAAGAGTTTGCGCGCCGGTCGCGCTTCCCTCCAAATACCGCAAAATCAAGGTCCAGGTCTATCGCTCCTCCGATGGTTTCCTCGTCGTGCGAGGTCGCAGCGCCCAGGCCAATCATCAGCTGTTGACCCAGGCCGCCAGCCCGTTTGATTATTGGCTGCACGCCCAGGATGGCCCCGGCGCGCATGTCATCATCAAGCGGGATTTTCCGGCCCAGGAAGTGCCCGAGCGGACTCTTCTGGAAGCGGCCTGCCTGGCGGCCTTGGCCAGCCATCTGAAACTGTCGGATCGGGGGGACGTGCTTTTGTGTTTGGTGAGGGACGTGCGCCCCATCAAGGGCGCTGCCCTGGGCATGGTCGGGGTGGACAAGGTGCTGCGCACGCTGCGCCCGGCCATCGATTCGGGGCTGGAAGAGGCATTGCGTCTTGACGGGCATCGCTGACTTTACATCCTGGCTCCGCAGACATACTAGTGACAGCCACACCATTTGTGCGAGGTATACCCATGTTGATCGATTCCCATGGTAGAAGAGTCAGTTATCTGCGTCTGAGCATCACCGACCGCTGCAACCTTCGCTGCCTGTATTGCAGGCCTGCGGCGGAGTGGACTTTTCTGCCTCATGAACAGATTCTGTCCTTCGAGGAAATGGCCGAGCTGGTGGACGTGTCCAGATCGGCTGGGGTGGAGAAAGTCCGCCTGACGGGCGGCGAACCCTTTGCGCGCAAGGGTTTTATCCCCTTTGTGGGACGACTGCATGGGAAGTATCCGGATCTGGACCTGCGCATCACCACCAACGGCACCATGCTCGCGGGGCGAATCGGGGAGCTGCGCGAGGCGGGCATCTCCTGCCTGAACATCTCTCTTGATACGCTTAAGCGCGAAAGATTTCAGGAGATAACCGGGGTCGACGCCTACGATGAAGTGCGGGCGGGCATTGATGCTTGTTTACAGGGCGGGCTCAGGGTCAAGGTCAACGTCGTGGCCCTGAAGGGGATAAACGACGACGAACTGCCAGGATTTGTGGACTTCGCCCGGTTGAGCGGGATTGACGTGCGCTTTATCGAATTCATGCCCATCGGCTACAAGTCCCGCTGGAGCCGCGACAACTACTGGCCAGCCGAGGACATCATCACCGAGGTGGAGAAGCTGGTGCCGCTTGAAGAGGTGCTTGAAGCGTCCCGCAACAGTGGCCCCGCCCGGATGTACGGGATCAGCGGCGGTTCGGGCAGGATCGGCGTCATCTCGGCGGTCAGCAATCATTTCTGCGAGAGTTGTAACCGTTTTCGGGTCACTTCCGACGGCAAACTCAGAACCTGTCTTTTTTCGGACCGCGAATACGACGTCCGCTCCATCTTGCGCGATCCTGGCCACACCATGCAGGATCTGCTCGACCTTTTCGCCCGCGCCAATGCCGAAAAACCCATGGGCTACCGGTTGTTGCAGGATCGCGAGCGCAATCAGGTCTGCGACCGGTCCATGACGGCTATCGGCGGTTAGCTGATTGCTGAAAATTCAAAATTCGCAGGTCGCTGAAAAAATGGTGAGATGCAAGGAAGCGAAAAAATCCAGGACGCGCAGTGTATTCGCACAGATAAGCGGTCTGGATTTTTTCGTTGACGCAGCAGATTGCCGTTTTTGGGCGGCCTGCTAGCGCTTTTTCTTGTGCACCATCTCGTCCACGGCTTCGGGCGTGGGCGGAATGGACAGGGTGGGCTTGCCTTCTTCCAGTACCCCGTCGAGATCCAGGGTCTCGATGACGATGTCCGATCCGAAGGCATCTTCCTGCAGGGCCAGGTAGGCGGTCTTGGAAAAAGCCTTGGTCCTGGCCCACCAGGAGCTGCCTTTCTGCTCCCAGAAGCGCTGGCCGGATCGATAGGCATACATGCCCGAACAGGCCATAAATGCGAGATTGGTCTTGATTGCGGTCACGAAAGCTTTCCTCACCATGCTTTTTGCTTCTTGAAAAGCAAGTTGCGTTTCTTGCCGTACGGCAGGTAACTGGCTGTTTTCTTCTCTTCTTTTTGTATTCATTATGGTGGCCCCTTAAGGACCTTGAAAACGAGGCGTTGCGTTGTTGCGAACAGGCTGCGTAAAGGCCGACTTCTACGGGAGTCCGTACGGATTTGCAAACGGGACTGGAGGCGGGTACGGAGTTTCAAACACATCACCCGGAGTATGAATACGCATGGAGATTCAGGAAATAGCCTTTGAAAACATGGAGTTCGCCCGTGAAGTCTTCGGTCCCGGCAACGCCTATCTGGAAAGCGTGTCGGCCATGACCGGGGCTCGGGTCGAAAGCCGGGGCAACGAGCTCTCCATCTCCGGCGAGGACCCGGTCATGGTCGGCCTGGTCTGCCGCTATTTCGCCCAGATCTACGATTTGGTGCGCGGGGGGCACCAGTTGTTCGAGCGCGACATCGAGCAGAGCCTGCGCATCATGCTGCGCGATCCGTCTACCCCGCTCAAGAGCTATTATCAGGAGGCTCTTTTCGCTGTTTCGCCCCGCAAGACGGTCTGTCCCAAGACCGTGACCCAGCGCGAATATCTGCACGCCCTGCGCGAACTGGACCTGACCCTTGGCATCGGACCAGCGGGCACGGGCAAGACCTATCTGGCCGTGGCCGTGGGCGTGTCGCTGTTTTTGCAGAAAAAGGTCAAGCGCCTGATCCTGACCCGACCGGCCGTGGAGGCGGGGGAAAAGCTCGGTTTTCTGCCCGGCGATCTGGTGGAAAAGGTCAACCCGTATCTGCGCCCCTTGTACGATGCCCTGCACGACATGCTCGATTACGCCAAGGTCCAGGAAATGATCGCCGCCGGAGCCATTGAAATCGCGCCGCTGGCCTTCATGCGCGGGCGCACCTTAAGCAATGCCTTCGTCATTCTCGACGAGGCCCAGAATACCTCCCCCGAACAGATGAAGATGTTCCTGACCCGCCTGGGCCATGGCTCACGAGCCGTCGTGACCGGCGATGTGACCCAGATCGACTTGCCCGCCCATGTTGGCTCCGGATTGGTGCAGGCAGTGGAAGTTTTGCAGGGCGTGCAGGGCATCGCCATGGTTCATTTCACCGAAGCCGACGTCATCCGCCATCCTTTGGTAGGCCGCATCGTGCGCGCCTATGATCGGCACCGGCAGGCCGCCCTGGCCCTGGATGCCGCAAAAGAGACGTCCAAACGGTCCGCGCCGGGCCGGGGTCGCAAAGGGGCCGGGGAGGCTTGATGCTGCATTTGGACCAGTCCGTGCCCGTGGACCCGCGTTTTCCCTTGTCGGGGCCGGAACTCATGGAAATTTTTGCCGGTTTGGCAGAGACCTTTGGCCTTGATGCATGGGAGTTGTCCCTGCGCATCGTCGATGACCGGGAAATGGCCGAACTGAACGAGCGTTTCATGGCCTGCCTGGGGCCGACCAACGTGCTCAGCTTTCCCGGCGGCGACGGCGACTGGCTGGGGGATCTGGTGCTCTCCTGTGAAACCCTGGTCCGGGAAGCCTGGCTCTACAACCAGGACCCCCACGAATACACGGTGCGTCTGCTGGCCCACGGTCTGCTGCACCTCATGGGCCACGACCACGGCCAGGAGATGGAGACGCTGACCGACTTGGCTGTGGATTCTGTCCGGCTTGATGCGGACGAATCCCTCAGGCGTCTTTTCCCGTCGATCTGAGCACATCCCTCCACAGTCTGGGGCTTATGCGCGTGAAGCGGTCGAAATCCGAGACGATTTCAAGGCCCGGAACAATGGCCCGAAAGACCGGCAGACGCAGTTCGCGCTTGGTCAGGTTGGCATAGAGGGGCGAAAATCCCCGTGCCCCCAGTATCGCTTCGAGCAGGGCCAAGTCGCCTGTGGCCGATCCTGTGGAATAATCCGGCAGGTCTTCGAGCATGCGCACGGGCAAATTTTTGGGGCCGGGAGCGGAAGCGTCCTGGCCGGGAAAGGGGAAGGGCGTTTCGGTCAGGGCCGAGATGGCCGCCCTTTTGCCCGACAAGCCTGCGCCCGTGGCCTTGACCAGGCCTCCTTCCTTGAGTTGCACGAAACATTTGTAGCAGGGTACCCCGAGTTCCGTGGTCAGATCCTGGAAAACGGGATTTATGCCCTGCTCGTGATAACGCTGCAGCACCTCGCCGAGTTCCTCGTCCTTGCTTTGCACCCGAAAGCAGCGGGAGGGGGTAAAGACCCGGACCGCTTCGGCGTCGCGTTCGATGACTTCGAGCAGGCCGCTGACCTTGGCCTCGTCGGCGGTGTTGCCGGAGGCCAGACCCGTGGAACCCAGGCCGCTGAAGAGGCGGATTTCGTCCAGATTGGTGAACAGATACACGGCCTGGACCGGGACAAAACAGGTGGCCCCGCTGCTGTCATTGGCCGTCATCCAGTGTAGGGGCTGGCCCCGGTAGGGCGTTTCCAGGCGCATGAGGTTCGGGTCCAGGGCGTTTTCACCCAGTTCTTTATGCGTGGCCAGGCGGATTTCTTCGTCCTGGCTGCCCGAGATGCGCATGTCCCTGATGTCGGCAAAGGAACTGTAACGCTCCACGATTTCCATGGCCAGGGAGACCTGGGCGTCTTCCAGGCAGAGCCCCCGCCCGTAGCTGGTCATGAGCCCTTCCAGACGATGGTTGAAGTTCCCGTAGCGCGTCGTGCGGTCCAGCCGCCAGCGGCGCAGCAGACCCCATGGCGCCAGGGATGCGTGGTGCCGCATTTCCGGGCCGTCCAGAATGCCAAGCCCGTAGAGGCGCTCCATGGCCAGGGCGCAGGTCTGACGCGCCGGTTTGCGCGGACAGGGGGGCTGGTCAGGAAGGCAGAGCCTTAGGGCCGCCAAATCGGTGCTTTCTTCTTCCGGGGCGGCCTTAAGAGGCAACAGGCGCATGTCGTCAGGCAAGGGCCGGTGTTCGAAGATGCTTTCGGCCAGCAGCCGACTGGCGCGGGCGTGGAGTTCGTGATCGGGCAGGGCGGCGGAGCGCAGAAAGACTTGCGGACTGAGCTGGGCCAGCGCCTCGGCGTCGTGACGCAAGGTCTCCCACAGGCCGCAAAGCGCCGGAGTCAGGAGCACGGTTTCCAGAATCAGACTCTGGATGGTGGGGTCTGCGGTTGCGTACAGGCCCAACAGTTCTTTCGGGCCCGATGCGGCCAAAAGAGGGCGGACATGGGCGCGCATGAATTCGTCGTTGGGGGCGCTTTGGACGTATTCCAGGCATTGCGCGAGCGTCAGGGGCTGGGCAGGCGTCGGAGTGAAATAGGCCACGCCGAGCAGGCTTTCCTGGTGGTCCAGTTGATAGCGTAAAGGCAAGGGCGTGCCGGGTTTGCTCACGGTGTTCTCCTGCGGGGTTGATGGAAGACTTGGTACCTATCTTGCTTAAAAACGGCTGCCAAGGAGATCCTGTCATGAAATTTTGCATGCTGTTTGTTTTGCTCTGTTGCGGCTGCGCGTATTCGCCCGTTGACGTGGGCCTGAGCGAGATCCGCTACCACGACGACGCCCCGGTCGTGCTCAGCGAATTAATCGAGGCCGTGACGCCGCAGTCGTTGCCGGAAACAGGCCTGCGGGCCCTCATCCTGCCCTTTGCCTTGCGTCAGGACATCGCCGTGCGCAAGGATGTGGGGCGCGAAATGGCGGACATTTTTCGTCTTGCCTGGCTTGGCCGCGGGGTGTTCGAAGTCTTGCAGTACGATCCCGCAAGGCCCTGGCCCGGTCTTGACGAGGCCATGGCGCAGGCAAAGGCCAAGGGCGCCAATATTTTGGTCAGCGGCAACGTGTCCCAGTACTTCGAGGGCGCGCGCACTGGCCGGACTTCCATCGGCGTGACTGTGGAAATTCATTGGGTGCCGGACAGGAGTCTGATCTGGTCCGCAGCCCAGGCCGCTACCATGGAGAGCACTCCGGACAAGGATTTCGCCTTGTTTCGCAGTTCCAGGCGTTTGCCCGAAGACCCTACCTATGCCGTGATGCGGACTCTGTCCCAGAGCATGGCCGCAGGGTTCGCCCGCCACCTCGGGCAAGAATAGCAGGCCGTCCCAAAACGGCGATCTGCTGCGTCAGCGAAAAAATTAGAGACCGCTTATGTATTCTCAATACACCGCGCGTCCTGGATTTTTTCGCTTTCTTGCATCTCACCCTTTTTGAACGGTCTGCGGGTTTTGAAATTTTTGAGCAGTCAGCTAGAATCTGTCGCCCATCTTTGCGAAAGTCAGCGCTCCATGCTGGCTTTTTTATTTTATTTCAGCATGTTGTCAGCCTCTTTACAAACAGGGAAGAAGCTCTGTAGAAATCATCTTTTTTGCTACGTCGGCATAACATACAAACCGGTTCACCGGATGCTCGGGTGATATCATGAAGCATTTTCTATCGATTAATAGTCTGATGGCCACCGAGGCCATGGATCTGGTGCTGCGGGCCAAGGAAATGAAGGACGGGGACTACCGCTCCGACCTGCTCGCAGGCAAGACTCTGGCCATGATTTTTGAGAAGGCCTCCACGCGCACGCGGGTGTCCTTTGAGGTCGGCATCCGCCATCTGGGCGGGGATACGATCTTTATGACCCCGGCGGATTCGCAGCTTGGTCGCAGTGAGCCGCTCAAAGACACGGCACGGGTGCTGTCGCGCTACGTACAGGGCATGGTGGTGCGCACCTTCGCCCAGAAAAACGTCGAGGATCTGGCCCGCTACGGCAGTATTCCCGTGGTCAACGCTTTGACGGACATGTACCATCCCTGTCAGATCATGAGCGACATGCTGTCCATTTACGAGCGGACTCCCGACTTCAGGGATCTGGTCATCTCCTGGATCGGCGACGGGAACAACATGGCCCATTCCTGGATCAATGCCGCCGTATATTTCGGTTTTCAGCTCAACATCGCAAGCCCCGAGGGCTACACCCCGAACACTTCCGTGCTGGAGCGCGCGCTTAAGATGGGAGCCAAGGTCTATGTCACCGACGACCCCAAGGCGGCCATCGCCGGTTCCCATTACGTGAACACCGACGTGTGGGCCTCCATGGGGCAGGAAGCGGAGCAGAAGCGGCGCGAGAAGGCGTTTGCCGGGTATCAGGTCGACGAGGAACTGCTTGCCCTGGCCGATCCGTCCGCCAAGATCCTGCACTGCCTGCCCGCCCATCGCGGCGAGGAGATCAGCGAGGCCGTGTTCGAAGGGCCGCAGTCCATTGTTTTTGATCAGGCCGAAAACCGTCTGCACATGCAGAAGGCTATTCTGGAATGGATTTACAGTTAATGCGGCCCGGCCGCTTTGCATAACGGAGCACGCTTATGAGCAAGATAGAAAAAGTCGTACTGGCATATTCCGGCGGCCTTGATACCTCGGCCATCCTGAAGTGGATCAGGAAAACCTACGAGTGCGAAGTCGTCACCATGACCGCCGACCTGGGTCAGGGCGAGGAATTGGACGGTCTGGAGGACAAGGCGCTCTCCACCGGCGCGACCAAGGCCTATGTGGTGGACCTGCAGGAAGAGTTCGTGGCGGACTATGTTTTTCCCATGTTTCGCGCCAACGCGGTCTACGAGGGCGGGTATCTGCTTGGCACTTCCATCGCCCGCCCGCTCATTGCCAAGAAAATGGTCGAGATAGCCCTGGCCGAAGGCGCCCAGGCCGTGGCTCACGGCGCCACGGGCAAGGGCAATGACCAGGTCCGCTTCGAGTTGTCCACTTTGGCCCTGGCTCCGCATCTCAAAACCATTGCTCCCTGGCGCGAGTGGGATCTGAACTCCCGCACGCAGCTCCTTGAATTCTGCAAGGAGAACGGCATTCCCGTGCCCGTGACCAAGGAGAAACCCTATTCCTGCGACCGCAATCTGCTGCACTTAAGCTTCGAGGGCGGCGAGCTGGAAGATCCGTGGTCCGAGCCGGGCCCCGGCACCTATCAGATGAGCGTCAATCCCGAGAACGCCCCGGACAAGGCCGAGATCATCACCCTTGATTTCGAGCAGGGCAATCCCGTGGCCCTGAACGGCCAGCCCCTGTCGCCGGCAAAGATGCTCGCGGCCTTGAATGAGCTTGGCGGACGGCACGGCGTGGGACGCCTGGACATGGTCGAGAACCGTTTCGTGGGCATGAAGTCCAGAGGCGTGTACGAGACGCCAGGCGGGGCCATCCTGCAGCGCGCTCACCGCGATCTGGAAGGGGTGTGCATGGACCGGGAGCTCTTGCACCTGCGCGATACTCTCATCCCCCGCTACGCCGAGATGGTCTACAACGGTTACTGGTTCGCCCCCGAACGTGAAGCCCTGCAAGCATTCATGGACAAGGCCCAGGAGACCGTCACCGGCACGGTGCGTCTCAAGCTCTACAAGGGCGGGGTCTATCCTCTGGGACGCAAATCACCGTATTCGCTCTACAATCCCGAACTGGCCACCTTCGAGAAGGACGAAGTCTACAATCAGGCCGATGCGGCCGGATTCATCAAGCTGCACGGTCTGCGGCTGCAGGCCCGTCAGCCCTTCCTGAACAAGATCAAGGGGTAGCCCATGAGCGCGGCATCCAAGGAAAAGAAACTGTGGGGCGGCCGCTTTTCCGGCGACACCGCTCCGCTGGTTGAGCGCTACACCTGCTCGGTAAACTTTGACTCGCGTCTGTGCGCCCAGGACATCGCGGGCTCCATGGCCCACGCCTCCATGCTGGCCGAGCAGGGCATCATCAGCCACGCGGACTGCGAGGCCATTCACAATGGTCTGGCGCAGATCCGGGGCGAGATCGCGGACAATACCTTTGTCTGGCGACAGGATCTCGAAGACGTACACATGAACATCGAGCACCGCCTGACCGAGATCGTCGGCACTCCGGGGCAGAAGTTGCACACCGGGCGTTCGCGCAACGATCAGGTGGCTCTGGATTTCAGGCTGTTCGTGTCCGAGTGCCTGGAAGAATGGGCCGTTGGCCTGCGCTTTCTGATCGGCGTGCTGGTCCGGCGGGCCGGTGAGCATACTGACGTGCTTTTGCCGGGTTGCACCCATTTTCAGCCCGCCCAGCCAGTCAGCCTGGCCCAGCACCTTTTGGCCTACGTCCAGATGTTTCGCCGTGATCACGACCGGGTGCAAGACGCCCTGGCCAGGACCAGGATTTCTCCTTTGGGCGCGGCGGCCCTGGCCGGGACCACCCATTCCCTTGATCCGGCACAGGTCGCGACCACGCTTGGCCTTGGCGGGACTTTCGCCAACAGCATGGACGCGGTTTCGGATCGTGATTTCGTGCTCGAAGCCGTGTTCTGCGGCAGTCTCGCTATGATGCACCTTTCGCGTCTGTGCGAGGAGATCATCATCTGGGCCAACCCGCAGTTCGGATTCGTGCGTCTGCCCGACGCCTATTCCACGGGCTCCTCCATCATGCCCCAGAAGAAGAACCCCGACGTGGCCGAGCTCATGCGCGGCAAGACTGGCCGGGTCTACGGGGATCTGATGGCCCTTTTGACTCTGATGAAGGGCCTGCCTCTGGCCTATAACCGGGACATGCAGGAGGACAAGGAGCCCTTTCTGGACGCCCACGACACCGTGGCCCCGTCCCTGACCATCATGGCCGGGATGCTCTCCGAACTGGGCTTCAACCGTGAGCGCATGCACCGTGCCTTGAAGGCCGGATTTTTGAACGCGACGGAACTGGCCGACTACCTGGCCGCCAAGGGTGTGCCCTTCCGGCAGGCCCACCATATCACCGGCGCGGCCGTGGCCTTTGCCGAGGAGAAAGGAGTGGGCCTTGAAGACTTGAGCCTTGCGGAGTTGCAGCGTTTTTCTCCGGACATCGCCGAGGACGTATTTGCGGTCCTGGATTACGAGAACGCCGTGGCCAGACGTCATGTGCCCGGCGGCACGGGGCCGGAGTCCGTCAAGGCTCAGCTTCTCCAGTTCACCGCCTGGTTGGATACCATGAAGTAGTTTTCTCTTTGCTTCCCGTTGGCTTGTCTCGGACACTTTCGAAAAGCCCCTGCCAGAAACTGGCGGGGGCTTTTTTCATGTGGCGCGCCCGGCTGGAGGCAGCCGGTCCATTATGGGCCGGAATATACGAGTAAGTACGTATTTGGCGCGCAAAGTACCTACTTAAAAAACTCGCGATTCAATTTGAAAAATACTTATCACATCCTGTTTCAGGTGGCCTGTTCTCCACATAGATAACTAATAAATCACACGGGAAAACTATCAGTGGAGGTAGGATCATGGCCAGAATGGTCTCAACTTGGTCGAAGGTGGGCCGCTTGCTCAATGGGTTTGGACGCCCTGGCGCGGGAGGCGCGATGATGCATCGTGCCATGTTTGGCATCAATTGCGGGCAAGCCCCCCGCCCTGCTTATTGTGGAAAAAGCGGGGAAGGGTCGGAGCATAAGACTTTCAGTGATTTTTTTGTCAGCAGAAAAAGACGTGCGGCTACGGAAACCACCGTGTTTTCGTTGTTTGATTTCTTTTTTTTCTGCGTCGCGAAGAGAAGCAACGGGTATTTATTGCACAGTAGATACCATAGTAAAATTATGGGTGAAATATTGACTCAATGCCTCGATGTATGTAAGCGGTTCACGTTTTGTGTAAAAGAGCGATCCGGGACTTTGTTTTTTTGCACCCGCGCCGATAAGGACGCATCCGTTCAAGGAGGAGGGATGAAGGGACGACTCGTGCTTGGTTTTTGGCATGTCCTGATGCTGGCATGCGTGTTGTGGCCGTTTTCCGTTCTGGCTGAAAATTCGTACGTTGGCACTGCCGCCTGCAAGGACTGCCATGAAGAGCAGCACGAAAATTTTACAAAGTACGCCAAGAAGGCCCATTCAGACCGGTCGGTCAAGGTCATGGCTTCGGATCTGAGCGAGGCCGAACTCCAAGAATGTTACGGATGTCATTCCACAGGGTACGGGCAGCCCGGCGGCTTTGTCAGTTATGAAAAAACCCCCGAACTGGCCGATGCGGGCTGCGAAGTCTGCCACGGTCCTGGGTATGAACATGTCGAAAGCGGCGGAGACGCGGAACTCATCAAGGGTAAACTGACCATGGACGACTGCGTGGGCTGCCACAACGCGGAACGGGTCAAGGCCTTCAACTTCAAGCCGCTGCTCTACGGCGGGGCGCACTAGGAGGCCGTGATGGACATTTTTCGCAGATCCCTGGCCGCCAAGATGCTTGGAACGACGGCTTTTGTACTGGTGGTGTTTTTCGGCGTCCTTTTTTGGACAACTTTTTTCATGCAAAGAGCGAGCACGCTGCACGAGATCGAGATCAACGCCGAGCGCACCGCTGAGATGCTTTTTTTGGCCATCCGCGAGCCCATGTCCATCGGTGACAACGCGGGCACGACCCAGAAGTTCGACGAGGTGGGGGCACGCTACGACGACATCGACATTCACCTGACCAATTTCAAGGGCAATATCACGTACAGCACGGCCGACGATTCCCTGCGCGCCGAAATCGGGGATGCCGTCAGCGCGCCCGAACTTGAACGCATGCTCGCGGAGCGGTTGAAGGCCGACGGCATGGGCCAGGTCATCACCGAGATTGGCGGCGTTCCGGCCTATCTTGAGGTCAAGTCCATCATGAACGAACCATCCTGTCACCATTGCCACGGTTCGAGCCAGCAGGTGCTGGGCGTTTTGGTCATGAAGCAGGACATCTCAAGGCAGATGACCGGGCTCGTCAACGGGCAGATCAAATCCGGCCTGATCATGGCTGCCGGGATGATCGTGCTTCTGGGTGGCCTGTCTTTTTTGATGCGGGTCGCGATTTTCAAGCCGGTCAGCGAGGTGGCGCTGGCCACCGAGAAGATAAGCAACGGCGATCTCACCGTTCGGGTCGAGACCAAGAGTCGGGACGAGATCGGCCGTTTGGCCCAGAGCGTGAACACCATGACGAGCCATATGGGCGTGATGATGCAGGAGATCATTTCCGGAGTGGGCACCCTGGCTGACGCTTCCGGGCAGCTCACCCTGGTCTCGGAAACCGTGGCCGAGGTGGCCAGGGACAATCAGGCCCGCTCCAACAGCGTGGCCTCCGCCGCCGAAGAGATGAGTCAGAACATGCGCTCCGTGGCCGCAGCCACCGAACAGGCCACGGTCAACATTTCCACCGTGGCCGCCGCGTCCGAGGAAATGAGCGCCACCATCGACGAGATATCCAAGAGCACGGGCCGGGCCAGGGAAATAACCGCTCAGGCCGTAAGCGTGGCCGAGGCAACGTCCTTGGACGTGGATCGTCTCGGCACCATGGCCAGCGAGATCAGCTCCGTGACGCAGACGATCACGGCCATTTCCTCCCAGACGAATCTTTTGGCCCTGAATGCCACCATCGAAGCGGCGCGGGCGGGAGAGGCCGGTCGGGGCTTTGCTGTCGTGGCCAACGAAATCAAGGAGCTTGCCAATCAGACGGCGGACGCCACGGACGAGATCCGCAGCAAGATCAGCGGTATCCAGGGCGCCACGGACCAGACGGTCGGACGCATCGGCGAGATATCCAAGGTCATTACCGACATCGACACCATAGTGGCCACCATTGCCGCCGCCGTGGAGGAACAGTCCATCACCACGCGCGACATTGCCCAGAACATCGGCCAGGCTTCGCAGGGCCTGGACGAAGTCAATCACAACGTCACGCAGACCTCGAGCGTGGCCGGCGAAATCACCTCCCAGATCAGCGAGGTCAGCGGGTCGGCTTCGAACATGAGCCGCAACGGCGAAACGGTGCGGGAGCATGCCGAGGAGTTGCGCGCTCTCTCGGAACAGCTTAAAGGCCTTGTGCAGATGTTTCGCATCAGCTAGCAGGCCGCCCCAAAACGGCGACCTGCTGCGTCAGCGAAAAAATCCAGACCGCTTATGTATGAGCAATACACCGCGCGCCCTGGATTTTTTCGCTTCCTTGCATCTCACCATTTTTGAGCGGCCTGCGAGTTTTGATTTTTGAGCGGTCCGCTAGACCTTTGAACTCATGAGGACGAAAATATGAAAAGATTTGTCATGACTGCTTTGCTTGTCCTGGCCCTGGCCTGCCCGGGCCTGGCCAAAACCTACAACGTTTCCGTGAACCAGTTCGTGGAACATCCTTCCCTGGACGCCGTCCTGAATGGTTTCAAGGACAGCCTGAAGGCCCAAGGGGTGGACGCGAAGTTCTCCGTGCACAATGCCCAGGCCAACATGGCCACCTGCAACCAGATCGCGGTCCGCATCGCGGGAGAGAGCCCCGACCTGGTGCTGGCCATCGCCACGCCTTCGGCCCAGGCCTGCGCCGTGGCCACCAAGAAGTCGCCGATTTTGGCCGGGAGCCCGCTTCTGTTTACGGCCATTACCGATCCTGTCGGCGCTGGCCTGGTCGATGACCTGGAAAAACCCGGCAAGAATATCACCGGCGTTTCCGACATGCTGCCCGTGCGGGAGCACATGGCCATGCTGCGGCGCTTTTACCCTGACCTCAAGAAGCTTGGCATGATCTACAATGCGGGCGAGGCGAATTCCAAGACCACTGTGGCCATGGTCAAGGCCGTGGGCGAACAGGTCGGGTTCGAGGTGGTCGAGGCGACGGTGGCCAAGACCAGCGACGTGTATCAGGCTGCCAAGTCTCTGGTCGGCAAGGTGGACGCGGTCTATCTGCCCACGGACAACACGGTCATTTCGGCCCTGGAATCCGTGGTCAAAGTTTGCGAGCAAGAGAAATTGCCCCTGTTCTCCGCCGATGTCGACTCCGTGAAGCGCGGGACCGTGGCTGCCCTGGCTTTCGACTACTACCGGCATGGCTACCAGACCGGCCTGATGGCCAAGCGCATCATGGTCGACGGCATTTTTCCCTCTGAGACCCCCGTGGAAACGCAGCAGGAACTGGTGCTGCATCTCAACCTCAAGGCCGCCAAGAAAATTGGCGTGAAGGTGCCCGAAGAGGTCAGAAAGGACGCTGATAAGGTCTATGAATAAAGCTTCTTTTGCGTGGATACATAAGAGGCGGGTCAACCGCCTCTTTTTTTATCCTGCGCCCGGCAAGATGAGGTGGGCGGCATGACGGAGGCGATCCGCGCAGGTCGCATTCTGACCATGGATCCTGGATGTCCGGAGATCGTCGATGGGGGCCTTTGTGTCCGGGATGGCCGCATCCTGGCCGTGGGACCCTGGAAAGAGGTGGCCTGCGGCGGCGCGCAGCGCGATCTGGGGCCTGTGACCATCGTGCCTGGTCTCATCAACGCCCACACGCATCTGGAATTGTCCCATTTGGCTGGACTTGTGCCTACGGGGCAGGGCTTCATGGCCTGGGCGGACGGCCTTTTCGCCGCCATGCGCGCAGGTCGACCTGGCGAGTCCGCCATGGATCGGGCGGCGCAAGAGGCGATGTCCAGCGGAACCTGCTGCGTCGCCGATGTGGTTGGCCGCGAGTTTGAGCTGGTGCGCCTTGTTTTGCAGCGTTGCGGCCTGGAAGGATTTCTGCTGCGCGAGTATTCGGGCCGGAACCGGGATTTTGATCCGTCGGATCTGCCCGGACCTTGGAGCCCCGGAGTTCACGCCCTTTACTCCACGGATTCGGGGTTTTCCCAGGCCGTCAAGGGCTGGTGCGAGACTCGCCAGCTGCCCTTCAGCCTGCATCTGGCCGAGGTGCCGGGCGAAAACGAACTTTTTTTGCGCGGTGAGGGCGAATTCGCCAGTTTTTTGCGTGCGCGAGGCATTCTGCCCAGGGGTTTTCGTGCTCCGGGAATGAGCGCCGTGCAGTTCGCAGGAGAGCTTGGGCTTTTGAACGAGCGCACCCTGGCCGTGCACTGCGTGCAGGCGGACGGGGACGACGTAAATATTCTGGCCCAAAGCGGTGCTTTCGTCTGTTTGTGCCCGCGCAGCAATGCGGGCATCGGGGTCGGGGCGCCGCCCGCGGCGGCCCTCTATGCGGCGGGAGTCCCGCTCTGCCTGGGCACGGACTCCCTGGCTTCAGCGCAAAGTCTTGATCTCTGGGAGGAGTTGCGGGCCGTGCGAAAACTTTTGCCCGTCACCCTGGCCCTTAAAGACCTGTTACCCCTGGTGACGATCAACCCTGCCCGCGCGCTTGGCCTGTGGCAGGACTATGGCAGCCTTGAGGTTGGCAAACGCGCCTCCTGGGCGGTATTGCCGCGTGATCTTGAAGAATGGTCGCTCGGTGCGAAGAGATGAGCCGGTGCCGGGCATGGGGCGAGGAGTTGCGGGGAAATTTGGCGGAAGCGTATAGGAGTCGAACCTACCGAAGACCTCTCGACCTTCCACCGGTTTTGAAGACCGGGCGCCACACCGGTGACGAAACGCTTCCCCTGCGCGAAGAGGCACGTATCTATCAATGCCTCCGGCAATGATCAAGTTTTTCCGGGCACCTTTTAAAAAAGCTTTTTTTGATGAAAATTTTCTTGTCATTCTGCAATCTGACCTTAACAATGATTTCTTGTTCCGCTACGGGTTTGTTCGTTACGTGAAGCAAAATGGCCGGTGGGAGGAACGCTTTCCAATCTGGCTTATGGAGGTTTTTTCATTTGAACAGTTTTTCCAAGAATATGGTTCTTTGGGCCGGGATCTGTATGGTCATGATTGTTCTGTTCAATCTGTTCAATCAGCCGCCGGTCTCGACCAATGACCT
>Ga0265295_1005447_pt1 | contig 16226 bp, 15 predicted proteins | sample Munlansysbiofilm_FD_192503 | JGI IMG/M metagenome (GOLD analysis project Ga0265295, IMG submission 192503) | Leachate microbial communities from a municipal landfill in Southern Ontario, Canada - Methane capture system biofilm | ecosystem: Engineered > Solid waste > Landfill > Unclassified ... | reverse complement strand
AAGAGCGTCTGATTCCTGGGACCGAGCGAGAGATTACCGACAGCAATGGAATCCTGCATACAGTGGAGACCGGTGGCACCCTCCTCCACGACTCCTTCTTGATTACATACTATGATGTCACCGAGCGAAACCGCTCCCTCTCGAAGATCCGGGAGCTGCACCAGGAGGCGGAGCAGAGTCGCCTGATGATCCTCAGCGCCCTTGAGGACCAACAGATCTCCGACATATCGCTGAGACAGAGTAGGGCAACCTTGGAGGCAGCCATCAACTCGATGATCGATGCGGTATATATCATCGATGCCAACGCCTCCTTCGTGATGGTGAACGAGGCGTTCTACCGCTACTATCGGTTCGATACACGCCATGAGGTGCCGCAGACCCTGTATGACTTCAGGGGCCTCTTCGAATCCTTCGATGAGGGTGGCCACCCGATAACTTCCTCCATGTGGGTTGGCTTCCAGGCGTTGGACGGTCAAAGTGGGACCGTTGAGTACCAGGTGCACAAGATGGGCACCGGCTTCACCTGGTTCGGATCGTACAGCTACGCACCGATCAGGGACGGTGAGGGAGCGGTCAGTGGAGCCGTTGTGGTCTGTCGTGATGTCACCGAAGAGCGATCCAATCGACAGAAGTTGCGCTTCCAGCGTGACCACGATTACCTCACCGGTCTCTTGAGCCGGGTGCACTTTGAGGAGATGCTTCATTTATTGGAAGAGACCGTCCCTTTGACGGTCGGCCTCGTCGATATCAACGGCTTGAAGCTGGTCAACGACACCCTCGGCCACGAGATGGGCGATGAGGTCATCAAGCGTACCGCCGACCTGCTCCTCGAGCAGAAGGACGATGGGGTCCTTATCGCCCGCTATGGGGGTGATGAGTTCGCCTTCCTCATGGTGGGCAAGGATGAGGAGACCGCCGAAGCGTTCATCAGGCGGGTAGAGGAGGCAGCCAAGGAGATCACGTTTTCAACGTTCCACCTCTCCCTCTCCTCGGGGGTGGCACACCGAACCCTCCTCAATGAATCACCTGCTGACATGCTCAGGCGTGCCGAGGAGATGATGGGACGTGCCAAGCTCTATGAGAGTGCCAGTGCCAAGAGCAAGTCGGTGTCGCTGTTGATGAACTCCCTCTTTGCAAAGAGCATGCGGGAGAGCCAACACTCACGGCGGGTCAGTGAGCTCTGCGCCTTTATCTCCCAACAGCTCGAGCTCTCCGAACGGGAGGTGAACCGGATGAGGACCGCCGGCTTGATGCACGACATCGGCAAGATCGGCATCAGGGAGACAATCCTCAACAAGCCCGGCAAGCTCGACAGCGCGGAGTGGGTCGAGGTGAAACGCCATCCCGAGATCGGATATCGGATTCTCAGTGCAGTGACTGAGTTCAGTGACCTCGCCCTCGCCATCCTCGAGCACCATGAGCGGTGGGATGGATCGGGCTACCCCCAAGGCCTCAAGGCGGAACAGATCTCCTACCAGGCGCGGATTATCGCCATCGCCGATAGCTACGATGCGATGACCGGCCCGCGTCCCTACCGTACGCCCATGGCAAAGGAGGAGGCCATCGAGGAGATCTTCAACAATCGTGGCATCCTCTACGACCCGCAGATCGTCCAGGTCTTCGTATCGACGATCGGGCAGTTCGAGCCATATGGTCCACTCTCTTGAATATTCCCGATACACACCTCCACAACGTTCTCCGGGTAGCGCTGGCGGTACCCCTCATACGTACGTCCACTGTTGCCGTCCAGGTTCAGTTGGTACATCCTGAAGGTGACCGGCAGACCTTTTGGCTGCCACAGCTCCCGGTAGGTATACCGATAGCTCATGCCAAGCTTCTGCATGACCCTGCCACTGGCTGCATTGTCGATATCGTGGGTTGCCGTGATGTACGGTACGCCATCACGCTCCAACTGACCGATCACGGCCCTGCACGCCTCGGTCACGATTCCCCTGTTCCAGAACTCCCGTCTCAGCCCATAGCCCATGTCCCGGCTCTCATCGCCCTTGACGTGGACGTACCCGATCACCCGGGCATTCTCCTTCAGGCAGATGGCATACCGATACCCCCCGTCATCGGTTTCATAGGTACGCTCATAGAAATCATAGGCATCCTCCAACGTTTCCAAGGGATGCCACGGCAGGAAGCGATTCACCTCCGGATCAGCGTGGAGCTCAAGCAATCCTTCCACGTCGCGTGTGGTGAATCGGCGCAGGAGCAAACGTTCGGTCTCTAGCGATGAAATCATGGGTGTGTGTCCTCAATTGTTCTCTTGTCTTTCCTTTTTGCTCCTACACCATAACACAATTTTCAACGTTTCGTTATCAGTAGAACAGTATCGTTCTGTACCCAACGTAAGACGGGCTTTAAAATCGCTTACAGTGGATACGCGTAGCCTATCAGTGCATTGAAATTTTTTGTTGACCGGTTTATAAAACCGGTTTAGTATTAAAGAGTACAAGACCTAAAAATCTGTGATACCACAAAAGGAGAAGTGATCATGAAGAAAACACTGTTGCTTTGCCTGTTGGCCCTCATGGTTGTTGGCGTGCCGCTCTTTGCTGCCGGCGTGCAGGAGAGTGCAGCCCCCAAGGAAGTATACTTTTTGAACTTCAAACCTGAGATTGCCGACGTCTATGAGAGCAAGATTGCCCCCGTCTTCGAGCAGGAGACCGGCATCAAGCTGAAAGTCGTCACCGCAGCCAGCGGCACATACGCCCAGACGCTGAAGAGCGAGCTTGCCAAGAGCAACCCGCCGGTGATCTTCCAGACCAACGGACCGGTCGGTCTCAAGGACAGCCTTGCCTACACCGCTGACCTGAGGGGAACCGAGTTCTACAAGATCCTCAGCGACAAGTCGATGGCCCTCGGGGAGGGGGACCAGGTCCTCGCCATCCCCTATGCAGTGGAAGGCTACGGCATCATCTACAACGATGCGATCATGCGCGCCTACTTCGCCCTGCCCAACAAGGCGGTGAAGATCAACAGCGCCGATGAGATCAACAACTTTGCAACCCTGAAGGCAGTGGTCGAGGATATGCAGAAGAACAAGGCTGCCCTCGGCATCCAGGGTGTCTTCGCATCGACGAGCATGGCGGCAGGGAATGCCTGGCGCTGGGAGACCCACCTGGTCAACGTACCCATCTACTGGGAGCTGCGTGAGAAGAACATCCCGTTTGGTGAGAAGACCCGCAACTTCGACTTCACCTACAGCGCACAGATGAAGAACATCTTCGACCTCTATCTGAACAACTCGACCACAGCCAAGGGGCTGCTCGGGGCCAAGAGTGTCGACGATGCGATGGCGGAGTTCGCCCTCGGCCAGGCTGCCATGGTGCAGAACGGCAACTGGGGTGCCAGCCAGATCCTCGGTGTCAAGGGCAACAAGGTCGCTGACAAGGATATCAAGTTCATGCCGATCTACACAGGCGTGAAGGGCGAGGAGAAGATCGGCCTCTGCGTCGGCACCGAGAACTACCTGTGCATCAACAAGCAGGTCAGTGCCGAGCAGCAGAAGCTGGGCGACCAGTTCCTCACCTGGCTCTTCTCGAGCCCGAGCGGCAAGGCATTCGTCAAGAACGACCTGATGTTCATCACCCCGTTCAACACCTTTGCCGACAACGAACTACCCACCGATCCGCTGGCCAAGGATGTCATCCGCTGGATGAACAAGGATGGCGTGACCTCCCTCAGCTGGGACTTCTCGATCATCCCGAGCAAGGAGTGGAAGAACCAGATGGCAGCAGCCCTCGGCGATTACATCGCCGGTCGCAAGAGCTGGAACGAGGTAGCCGCCCATGGTGCCGACGTCTGGAAGCGTGAGTTCGATCTCACCAACTAGGTAGTGCGTCACCTATGAAGACCGCCTTCCTCTCTATGGGGGGCGGTCCTCTTCTCTGAGGAGCATCCATGCAAAAATCCATCCAAAAGTACGCCGCTCTCTTTGTCCTGCCCGCCCTGACGTGCTTTGTCATCGCCTTCCTGGTCCCGATGATCATGGGGGTGGTGCTCTCCTTCTTCCGGTTCACCACCGTCCTCGACGGGCACTTCATCGGAATGGAGAACTATCGCAGGATCTTCATCGACCGGGAGTTCACCAATGCCCTGATCTTCAATATCCGCTTCACCCTCATCAGCGTGGTGACCATCAACCTCGGGGCCTTTGCCCTGGCATTGCTGCTCACCGCAGGCATCAAGGGCACCAACGTCTTCAGGACGATCTTCTTCATGCCCAACCTCATCGGCGGCATCGTCCTGGGCTGGATCTGGAACCTCATCATCAACGGGGTCCTCTACTCAAAGGGGATGACGGTGGTCAGCGACCCCAAGTACGGCTTCTGGGGCCTGGTCGTCCTGATGAACTGGCAGAATATCGGCTATATGATGGTCATCTACATCGCCGGTATCCAGAACATCCCCGTCGAGCTCATCGAGGCGGCCAAGATCGACGGGGCCGGGCAGGGGACCCTGCTCAAGAGCGTCATCATCCCCTCCATCGCCCCCTCCATCACCATCTGTACCTTCCTGACCCTGACCTCCGGCTTCCGCCTCTTTGACCAGAACCTGGCCCTGACGGCCGGCGACCCGGGCAAACAGACCGAGATGCTCGCCCTCAACATCTTCAACACCTTCTACGGCCGTACCGGCTTTGAGGGGGTGGGGCAGGCCAAGGCGGTGCTCTTCACCATCCTTGTGGCCCTCATCGCCCTGACCCAGCTCGCCTTCAGCCGCAAGCGAGAGGAGGAAGCAGCATGAGCACACCAAAGAAGCGCAGCCATCAGATCATCCTCTTCGTCCTCCTGGCCATCCTGGCCCTCTTCTTCCTCGCCCCGATGTTGATCGTCTTCATGAACTCCTTCAAGAGCAAGTTCTTCATCTCGAGCGAACCGTTCAAGTTCCCCAATGCCGATACCTTCACCGGACGGGAGAACTACATCGAAGGGGCGCGCAAGATCAAGTTCGCCAACGCATTCGGCTACTCCCTCTTCATCACCGTCTTCTCGGTCATCGGCATCTCGCTTGCCACCAGCATGCTCGGCTGGTACCTGACGCGGGTGAAGACGTGGTTTACCACCACCGTCTACTACCTTCTGGTCTTCTCCATGATCGTCCCCTTCCAGATGGTGATGTTCACCATGAGCAAGACCGCCAACATGCTCCACCTCGACAACCCCATCGGCATCCTCGTCCTCTACATCGGATTCGGTGCGGGCCTGGGAACCTTCATGTTCAGCGGCTTCATCAAGACCATCCCCCTCTCGCTCGAGGAGGCGGCGATGATCGACGGGGCGACCGCACCGCAGACCTTCTTCATGATCGTCTACCCGATGCTCAAGTCGACCGCCATCACGGTGGCGATCCTCAACGCCATGTGGGTGTGGAACGACTACCTCTTGCCATACTTGACCATCGGCATCGAGTACAAGACGATCCCGGTGGCCATACAGTACCTCAGGGGCGGATACGGGGCCGTCGATATGGGGGCGATGATGGCGATGCTGGTCCTGGCCATGATCCCCATCATCATCTTCTACCTGGCGATGCAGAAGCACATCATCCAGGGTGTCATCGCCGGTGCGGTGAAGGGCTAGCATGAATAGCACCAATGCACGCCATGGCGGTGTGCTGCTCCACCTCACCAGCCTCCCATCCGATCATGGTATCGGGGATCTGGGCCGGGGCGCCTACCGCACCGCCGATTGGATCAGTGAGAGCGCACTCACCCTCTGGCAGATCCTCCCCACCGGGCCCACCGGCTACGGCAACTCCCCCTACGCCCCCCGCTCCTCCTTTGCAGCCAACGAACTGCTCATCGACCTTGACGCATTGGTCGAGGGAGGCCTCCTGGAGAGGGGGAGGGTGGATGATCACCCACCCTTCAGCCCAGAGCGGGTGGACTTTACCCGTGTGCGCGCATATAAAATGCCCCTCTTGATGGAGGCCGCCGAGCACTTCATCACCGCCGATGGGACAGCCACGTCCGCCTACCGGCACTTCTGTGCGGCCAATGCCCACTGGCTCGATGACTACGCCCTCTTCCAGACCCTCGTCTCCCACTTCGGCGATAGCCGGTGGATGAGCCACTGGCCAGCCGAGTATGCCGATCGCGACGAGGCCGCTCTTGCTCGCTTCAAAGACGAGAATGCGCTCGCTATCGAGAGATGGCGGGTGTTGCAGTACTTCTTTGACGAGCAGTTCACGCGCTTCAGGTGCTATGTCAACGGCCTCGGAATCCGTCTCATCGGCGACGTGCCGATCTTCGTGGCCGTGGACAGCTGTGATACCTGGCAACACCGTCACCTCTTCAAGCGCGACAGCGCGGGGACCTTCACCCCGGTCAGCGGCGTACCGCCGGATATCTTCAGCAGTACCGGACAGTACTGGGGCAACCCCGTCTACGACTGGTCCGCCCTCGAGAAGAGCGGCTACACCTGGTGGATCGACCGTATAAGGCGCCTCTTCTTTTTGACCGACATGGTCCGCTTCGACCACTTCAAGGGCCTTGAGGCGACCTATGAGATCCCTGCCCACCATCCGACCGCCGAGCATGGCACCTGGGTCAAGACCGGGGGGGCGGCCCTCTTTGATGCTATCCGCTCTGCGTTGGGCCCCCTTGATATCATCGCCGAGGACCTCGGCCTGATGAACGACGAGGTGATTGCCCTGCGCGACGGGAACAACTTCCCCGGCATGAAGATTCTCCAGTTCGGCTTTACCCAAACCGAGGAGGGAGCGGCCAACTACCATGATGACTTTCTGCCCCACAACTGGGGCGAGCCCTTTGTCGCCTACACCGGCACCCATGACAACAACACCACCCTCGGCTGGTACCGCTCCCTCTCGGCACAAGAGCGAGAGATGGTATGCACCTACCTCGGTACCGGAGAGGAGGGTGTGGTCAAGGCGATGATCCGCGCCCTGATGCTCAGCCACGCCCGCATTGCCATCATCCCGATGCAGGATGTCCTTGAAAAGGGCGAGGAGGCCCGCTTCAACTACCCCTCATCGTGCAATGAGGAGAACTGGAGCTGGCGCGTCAAGGAGAGCGAGCTGGACAGCGGGCATGCCCGGGAGCTCGCCCACCTGGTGACCATCTCCGCTCGTGACGGTGTGGTGGTGCCAAGCCCTGAATCGTGATATGCACCACCTGGTGTTATCATATCCCTTCCTACACACAAGGCTGGAGAGACTCCGGTCTTGTGTGTTATTTTGCTCTTTGGTAGAGTGAATCATGGCTGGAAACCTCTACATCGGCACCTGCTCGTGGAAGTACCCCTCCTGGGAGGGTCTGGTCTACGAAGCGGCACGCGAGGAACCGCTCCTTACCCAGTATGCGCGCCGCTATGGCAGTGTTGAAGTCGACCAGTGGTTCTACTCCTTGGGCAAGACCAGCGTCGCCCTTCCTGACCCCGGTGTCGTCTCGACCTACGGGGAGGAGGTCGGCGAGGAGTTCCGCTTCACCGTCAAGGCACCCAACGCCCTGACCAGCCCCTTTGCCTACGCCTCGAAGAGCGAGGCCAACCGATGGTTTCTCAGCCCCGACCTCTTCTACCAGTTCCTCGAGACCCTCGCCCCCCTTGCCTCCCGCCTCGGCCTCATCATCCTGCAGTTTCCCTACCTCAACCGCAGTGCCTTCACCGATCGTGAACACTTTCTCTCCCACCTTGCCGCCTTCTCGGCCGTCCTGCCCGATTCAGTGGCGGTGGCCGTTGAGATCCGCAACCCCCGGTGGATGGAGCGCACCTGGTTTGAGCGCCTCAAGGGGATGGGGCTCTCCCCGGTAGTCCTCAGTGGCTACTGGATGGATGATTTCATCCCCACCGTGGCCCAGGCCCTCCAGAGCGGCTTTGAGGCGCTCTGCATCCGTCTCCACGGCGAGGATCGGGGGGCCATCGAGAAGAAGAGCGGGGGGAATTGGTCGCGCATCATCGAGGAGAAGAGTGATGAGCTCTCAGCGCTTGCCTCCCTGTTGGGTGGGCGGGAAGAGGAGATCTATGTGAATGTGAACAACCACTATGAGGGAAGTGCACCGCTGACCATAGAGCGGCTCAAGCGGATGCTGGAGGGAGTATGAGCGCACATATCGTCTATCTGAGCCACGGGGGAGGGCCCCTGCCGATCCTTGGTGATGCAGGCCATCGGAGGATGGTCGAGTTCATGAAGGACCTGCCCACACGAATACCGAGGCCCAAGGCGATCGTGGTCTTCTCGGCCCACTGGGAGGAGAGGCGGCCCCATGTCATCGTCGATGAGGAGCCGGGTCTCTACTACGACTACTACGGCTTTCCCAGCAACTCCTATGATGTCGACTACCCGATCAAGGGTGATGTGGCGCTCTCAAAGCGCATACTGGCCCTGCTTGGAGGGGAGGAGCAACGAGGACGGGGCTGGGACCACGGCGTCTTCATCCCGCTCATGCTCTCCTTTCCCGAGGCGACGATCCCCGTCGTCCAGGTCAGCCAGCTCTCCTCCCTCGATGCAGGGGCGCACTACCGCCTGGGTGAGGCACTCAGGCCGTTGCTGGACGAGGAGATCCTCTTCATCGGCAGTGGCTTCTCATTCCATAACATGCGCGCCTTCGGCCGCGATGACGGGAAGATGAACAGTGAGTTTCAGGAGTATTTGATCAGTGCGTGCACAACCGAAGATCCCGCGAGGCAGCGGGAGTTGCTCCTCAATTGGGAGGCAGCCCCCAACGCCCGTTACTGCCATCCACGTGAGGAGCACCTGCTCAGCCTCCACATCTGTGCCGGCCTTGCCCAGAGGGCGGGTACCGTGATCTTCGACGACCAGATCATGGGCAAGCGCGCCACAGCGTACCTGTGGAAGTAGGCGCTATCACTCCTCCTCGCTCTGGGGGATCTCCTTCTTGCGCCTTCTCCTGACACTCTCGGTGAGCAGGAATTCAATCTGGCCATTGATCGAGCGAAAGTCATCCTCCGCCCAGCGCGCCAACTCCTCCCAGAGGGCGGGGGAGAGGCGCAGCAGGATCTGCTTTCGCTCGTTCTTGGTATCAGCCATGGCCTAATAGAGGCTCCCGCTGTTGACGATCGGCTGGACATCACGGTTGCCGCAGAGCACCACCAGCAGGTTGCTCACCATATTGGCCTTGCGCTCCTCATCGAGGTCGACCAGGTCCCCTTCGCTCAGCTGGGTGAGGGCCATCTCGACCATGCCGACCGCCCCTTCGACGATCTTCTGCCGTGCTGCGATGATGGCACTGGCCTGCTGGCGCTGCAGCATCGCCGCGGCGATCTCCGGGGCGTAGGAGAGGTGGGTGATCCTCGCTTCCATGATCTCGAGGCCGGCGCTATCGACCTTGCCCTGCAGCTCCTCGGCAAGCTTCCCTGCTACCTCGCTTGCCGAACCGCGCAGGGAGTTCTCATCATTCTCGCTATCGTAGGGGTAGTTGCGCACCACATTGCGCAGGGCGGCATCACACTGAATGGAGAGGTATTCGATGTAGTTCTCCACGTTGAAGACCGCCTTGGCCGTGTTGATGACCCGCCAGACGACTACCACCCCGATGATGATGGGGTTGCCGAGGGCGTCATTGACTTTTTGCTTGTCGTTGTTCAACGTCGTTGCCTTGAGGGAGATCTTGCGATTGGGCATCTGAAAGGAGGCGGCCCCGCTCGGCTTGGCCTGTTCACGCTTCAACTCCACCTTTCCGGATGAGGGGGAGAAATCGGAGGAGGCGACGGGGACGACCGCTGAGGCGAAGGGGTGGACCCAGTAGAAGCCCTCGCTCTTGATGGTCCCCAGGTAGCGGCCGAAGAGGGTGAGGACGATCGCCTCGTTGGGTTTGATGACCTTGAGGCCGATGTAGATGATCGGGCCGATGATGAAGGCGTAGAGCATGGTGATGATGAGCAGGAAAACCATCAGGGGGGAGGGGGTGAGGGCGATGAAGGCCCAGACCATCACTCCAATGCACAAGAGGAGAAGGATGGTGTTGCTGACAAGGACTGCAAGCCCATTAGGTTTTTTGGCGAGGATCTTCTCCTCGACCACTGTGTTTGTGTTCATAATGACCTCCTGAATTAAGATATCAATATGATATCATCTAGATAGTATCATTGAAAGAGGATCTCTGCAAGATGGATGGCACGCGTGGTAAAAAAAGAAACACGCCACCTTGAGATCAAGATGGCGTGTGATCGGCTCTGTGATTTTCTACTCTGAGAGGGCGCGTCCGAGGAGGTGAGCCGCCTGGAGGGCAGCCTCATCGGGGGTGTCTTCTGCTATCAGGCTCTCGCCTGCCAGGATGGCACCGCTTGCCCTGACCTCTGCCTCCCAGTTTCTCATCCACTCACCATCACCCCAACCGTAGGAGCCGAAGAGGGCGACACGCTTGCCTGAAAGGTGTGGAAGGAGGCTGGTGAACATCGGCTCAAAGACATCCTCCTCAAGGGTTTCCGCCCCGCTGGCCGGGCAGCCGAAGGCAAAAGCGTCGTAGCTATCGAGCATATCAGGGCCGAAGAGCCCTGCACTGATCTTCTTGGCGGAGGAGCCGGCCCCTTCGACCCCCTCTTTGATGGCATCGGCCATGAGGGCGGTGTTCCCGGTTCCACTATAGTAGACTATGGCAATCTTTTTCACGGTTCCATCCTTCTATGGCGCTCCAATGTGAAGCGGTCTCTGTGAATGTTAGCTCATACTAACACCTATAGTATGGCCACTAAGCAGGAGGTGCGTCAATACCCAGTAAAATTATAGGGAATTGGGTTTGTGCTGGTCGAAGACCATGACCAGGGAGCGGAGCTTGCGTGAGAGGGTACTCGCTTGGCCGAAGTGCTTGGTCGCATGGCGATGGGCCCAGGAGTAGATGACCCGGGAGTCTTCGAGGTTCCCCATCTTGCGATAGCAGCGGCCGATGTGGACCATCAGGCCGATCTTCTCCGCCTCGGTGGCGTACTCGGTCTCGTAGTCAAGGTAGGAGCGCACCACCAGGTAGTGGTCGAGTGCCTCCTTGTAGCGCTGCTGCTTCTCGAGGCAGATCCCCATGGCAAGGCGTGCCATGATGGTCTGGTTGCTTGACGAGCCGGTCAGCTCGGAAAGGAGGGCCAGGATATGGGTGCGCAGGGTCAGCTCATCGTTCCACTCCTTCTTGGCATGCTTGATGTCCGCCTGCAGGGAGAGGGCGTCGATGTAGAGGTCGTAGCCGGGCCCGTCGTCCGTGCCCCAGTCGAGGCGCAGGAGCATCGTGGCGATCGATTGCGCCTCCTCGAACTGGAGGTCATCGAGGTATGAGAAGGCGAGGGCGATGAGGGCCTCGAGGGTCAGCTCATCCTCTTCGCCGTTGAGGGCCTGGCAACTCTGGTAGATGTGCTGGGCCACCTCCACCTCACGCTCGGTATCATGGGCCCGGGTGTAGGCGGCATTGAGCTCGGTGAGCAGGAGGATGTACTCCTGGTTGAAGGGACCATGGGCATTGAAGTGGGCGACCCGCTTCTTCTCAAGGTCGGCAATCTCCTGGTGGACCTTGGCGAAGTAGGGGGGATCGTCCATCTCGCTGGTCAGCAGCAATCGGGCAAAGTAGTTCTCCATACGTCAAGTATAAGAGGCCTTTCCCTCAGCTACAAGCTCTTGTAGGCTCGAATGGCGAGGTGGCAGTCGTGGATGAAGCTGTCCATCATGTAAAACCCGCTGCCATCGCTGTAGATGTCCTGGATGAGGAATCCGCTATCGGTGATGCCGCCGAGCAGGTCGTTGAGCGTATGGCTGAACTCGATGGTATCGTTGCCTTTGAGCCGACGCTCCACCTGCCGCTTCTTGGGGCTCTTGAGCCCCGAGTAGGGGATGGTGTACTTGATCTTGAGCTTGTTCTTCAGCGCCCGCTCCTCGTCAAAGAGGTAGAGCACCGGGTTGGTCACTGAGGTGAGGAAGTAGGAGCCCGGCTTCAGGATGCGGTAGACGTGGCTGTACATCTCCCTGACACTGTCGATGTAACAGGTGGAGGTGGGATTGTAGACGAGGTCGAAGGATGCATCCTCAAAGATGGAGAGGTCTCTCATATCGCCGCGCACCAGGGTGGTCTCGATGCCCAGCTTCTCATTGTAGCGTCGGTCCTGTTCAAGTTGCCGGGTGCTGGCATCGAAGACGGTGACCGAGGCACCGGCCAGGGCGAGGAGGGGACCCTGCTGCCCGCCTCCGGCGGCCAGGGCGAGGACCTCCTTGCCCCTGACATCGCCGAGCCAGGAGGCCTTGACGCGCTTGAAGGGGGAGAGGACCATATCGAGTTCACCCCGCTTCGCTGCATCTGCCTGCTCATCGGTGATGCCATCGGTCCAGATGTTCCCCTTCTCGACGAGGTGATCCCAGGCCTTTGCGTTCTGCTCAACAAATTCTTCCATATCCAAACGATACCATCAAAGGGGAAAGGGCTCAAGGCGAGGTGGACGACCGTCAGAGGGGGCGCACTGCTATGGGGGTGTAGGTGAGGACGCCCCCCACCCGGTGGGAGTGCATCAAGGAGATCGATTCGGCGTTGATCTCGAAGGGGGTGAAGGGTGAGAGATCCTTGCGCTGCGCCTTGCGTACCAAGGTGATATGGGGGGTGAGGGGTCGTGTGTCTATCCATGGAAACTCCACCTTGAGGTCTTTGACCAATGCCGTATTGCAGGTGATGAGCGGCTCGGCAGGTTCGACTGCTGCCCAGATGATCGAACCAAAGGAGCCGAGGCCACTGCATCGGTATATAGTTGGGATGGGGGGGAGGGCAGAGAGCACACCCTTGAGGCAGGTGATGTCTCTGCCTCCGGCTTCCCCGATAAAGAGGAGGGTGAGATGGATGTTCTCTGCCCGAGTCGGCGTGCCCACCTCTGCGGTGCGGGCGATACGGTGGAGACGGGTGCGACTTGCCTCGTCGAAGGTGAGTGCGTAGAAGAGCCTCATGGCCCAGTATAGGCTTTCATCTCAGCCATTTCCATACTATGATAGAGACAAGGAGAATCGCGTATGCAGATTGTACTTATCGGGGCGGGAAGCGCCCAGTTCGGCCTTGGGACCTTGGGGGATATCTTCAGTAGCCCTCTCTTGGAGGGGAGCAGGATCACCCTCGTCGATATCAATGAACGGGCCCTCGCTGCAGTGCAGAAGAGCAGCGATGCGTATATCAAGGAGCATGGCCTCCCATTCACGGTACAATCGAGCACCGACCGTAGGCGCGCACTGCGTGGCGCCGATGTCGTGGTCATCTCGATCGAGGTGGGCAACCGCTTCGAGCTGTGGGATGAGGATTGGACGCTGCCACAGCAGTATGGGATCCGCCAGGTCTATGGGGAGAACGGGGGAGCCGGAGGCCTCTTCCATGCCCTGCGCATCACCCGGCCGATCGTGGAGATCTGTGATGACGTGGCAGACCTCTGCCCGGAGGCATGGGTCTTCAATTACTCCAACCCGATGACCGCCATCACGACGACGGTACTGCGCAAGTATCCGACGATGAAGTTTGTCGGCATGTGCCACGAGATCGCCTCCCTGGAGCGCTACCTCCCCTCGATCCTCTCCACCCCCTTCTCAAACCTGGAGCTGCGCAGTGCCGGGCTCAATCACTTCTCCGTGGTGGTGGAGGCCCACTACCGCGACAGCGGCAAGGATGCCTATCCCGATATCCTCGCCAAAGCCCCCGCCTTCTTCGAAAAAGAGCCGGGCTACAGCGACATCTGGGCCTACTCCAATGCCCATAACAAGGAGTTCGAGACCGAAGGCTCGACGTGGCGCGTCCTGCCCGATGGGGTGGTGAGCCAGAAGGCGTGGGCTGACCGAACGCTCTTCAAGGAGATCCTTGAGACCTACAAGCTCATGCCCATCACCGTAGACAGCCACTTTGGCGAGTACCTCGGCTGGGCGTGGGAGATCGCCGACCACAAGGGGATCAAGGACTTCTACACCTACTATCGTGCCCGTCTTGCCAACGCCTCGACCTTCAAGATCGAGAAGAAGCGCCACGAGCGCCTCGTCCACATCCTGGAGGGGATCATCGAGAACAGCGGCTACGAGGAGAGTGCGGTCAACATCCTCAATGACAACCTGCTGCCCGACCTGCCCTCCTGGATCGCCGTCGAGGTGCCGGGGCGCATCTACGCCAAGGGGATCAAGGGAGTCTCGTTCGAGCACTACCCCAAGGGGATGGCGGCGCTGCTGCGCAACTACTGCGGGGTCTACGACCTCACCGCCGAGGCGGTGCTCACCGGGCGCAAGGAGTATGCCGTCCAGGCGCTTCTTGCCAACCCGGTCGTCGATCGATACAACGGGATCGCCGAACTGGTGGACCTGATGATCGAACGGCAGGAGCGGTGGCTCGGATACCTGAAGTAACATACCTCTGTTCATGAAAAAACCTCCCGAACTGGGAGGTTTTTTTAGTGGCAAAGGGACTTGAACCCCTGACCGAGCGGATATGAGCCGCTTGCTCTACCGACTGAGCTATGCCACCGTTGTTCAACGTTGGCACTATAGCCAACGAAGCGGATGTTAGTCAAGGGGTGAAAAACAACTTCTCCCATGCCCGGGAGGGCAGTGGCTTTTCTGAAGTGGAGAGCGGATTGAACACCTGGTGATTCGCTCCTCTGTCTCTGCTTCCTATTTCGTATTTCCTAGGAATATGCTATGGTTATCACATGGAAAAGATACAATTGAGCAATGGGATTGAAATTCCCCAGATTGGTTTCGGGACCTGGCAGATTCCCAGTGGGACGGTCATCCGTGAGAGCGTGCGCTCCGCCTTCGATGCAGGGTATCGTCACATCGATACCGCCGCCGCCTACTTCAACGAGGAGGGGGTGGGGCAGGCGATCGCTGAAAGCGGCCTCACGCGCAGTGAGCTCTTCATCACCACAAAACTCCACAATGAGGACCATGGCTACGATCTGACCATGAAGGGCTTCGAGAAGAGCCTGAAGGCGCTCGGCCTGGACTATGTGGACCTCTACCTGATCCACTGGCCCAACCCCATCGCCCACCGCCACCACTGGCAGGAGGCGAATGCCGGCTCCTGGAAGGCGATGGAGGAGCTCTATGAGGCGGGCCTCATCAAGGCGATCGGGCTCTCCAACTTCCAGATTCGCCATATCGAGGAGTTGATGAAGAGTGCCACCATCGCCCCGATGGTCAACCAGATCCGCCTCTTTGCCGGGGAACAGCAGAGAGAACTGGTCTCCTACTGCAGGAAGATGGGGATGGTGATCGAGGCGTACAGCCCCCTTGGCACCGGGAACCTGCTCAAGAATGAGACCATAACGAGCCTGGCTGAGCGGTATGGGAAGAGTGCTGCCCAGATTTCGCTGCGCTATCTGGTGCAGAAGGGGTTCGTGGTGCTGCCCAAGTCGATTCGTGACGAGACGATCAGGGAGAACCTCACCGTCTTCGACTTCACCCTCACCGAGGAGACGATGGATCTGCTCGATCGGATGGAGAACACGGTCTCCGAAACCCGCAATCCTGATGACGCCCCGTTCTGATGAACCCTTGTAATTGATCGAGAGTCTCTGTACATTTTACTCATGACTGGATTCTTCATCAAAAAGGCGTTCTTCGATGGGTGGGACAACCTCATCGGCATGGTTGTCCTCAATCTTGGTTTCCTTGCCATCCTCCTCGGGGGCATCTACAGCATGACTCTGCTCGGCGAGTCGGCGGGCCTCGCGATGGTCCTCATAATCATCGCCCTCGGCCTCTTCTCCTTCTACAGCGCCGGCAGCGCCCACCTGACCTGGGGGTGGGCGGCCTATGAGCGGGGAGGCTGGGCAGCGTTTGTGCGGGGCCTCCGCATCAGTTGGCGCCATGCGTTGCTCTTCTGGCTGCTCCTCGCCCTGGACGGTTCCCTCCTGCTGTTCGTCATCCCCTTCTACCTCAGCTACGGCACCATTGTCGGTACCCTGCTGAGTGTAGTGCTCTTCTGGCTCTTCATCGCCCTCTCCCTGGCCTTGCTCTACTACTGGCCCCTCTTCTATTCGATGCAGGGCGACGGGCCGGCCAAGACCCTGCGCAAGAGTTTCGTCATCGTCGCCGACAACCTCTTCTTCTCCCTCTTCTTCGCATTTCACCAGATCGTCACCTTCGTCATCTCCATCATCCTCGCCGGTCTGGCACCGGGCATGGGGGGGATCCTCCTTGGCCAGAGCGTTGCCCTGAAACTCTTGATGTACAAGTACGACTGGCTTGAGGAGCACCCGGACGAGGATCGCAAGAGTGTTCCTTGGGACGAGCTGCTCTACGAAGAG
>Ga0265295_1005444_pt1 | contig 16229 bp, 14 predicted proteins | sample Munlansysbiofilm_FD_192503 | JGI IMG/M metagenome (GOLD analysis project Ga0265295, IMG submission 192503) | Leachate microbial communities from a municipal landfill in Southern Ontario, Canada - Methane capture system biofilm | ecosystem: Engineered > Solid waste > Landfill > Unclassified ... | reverse complement strand
CGCATGTTTGCACTTGCCTTAAGCTAGTGGTTCTGCCCTTGGCAGTACCGCACCCACAGTGGACTTTCACCACCTAGTTATTGCCCATGCTGGGCAAACCAATAAGAGGAGCTGACCATTTGATCAGCTCCTCTTGTAATTATACTTTCTTTTACTCTGTAGTATTTCTACCTGTTTGCTCAGCTACTCGTTTGCTCAGTACTTACCGTGCAGAGGTTCGAATATTTGAATGCAGCATACCTATTTTGTCATTGTATGATACAAATCAAGTATAGTGCTTTGAGCAATTATAAATTGCTCCTCTGGTATTTTGTCTGCATATTTTGATTCTCCTCTGAAACGAATTCTTCTATCTGTGGAATCACAAAACTCTTTCATAAATGAAATCATTGAATCAGTCGCGGGAATATCCATTATCTCTGTAATACCATTTTTAGTAGTTTCTCTTTCGAAAGTGACTGTTCCAGAGTCCCATTTTTTGCCATCTGCTCCTATAGTCAGTGAATTGGAAAAAAGCCAATCACGGCTTTGATATTCAGCTTTCAAACGTCCCCAGACTTTTCCGTTTTGGATGCCAATATACAACTGTAATGGAGGATAGATGAACTTGGTGTTCATGAGATCCCCTTCCATGATACTTGCTACTTTAATGAATGCAATCTCATCAAAATTATCTACTTGTATAGCTAAACCCTTTTTAGTTAATAAGTTAGCTATAATTTCATTTTTTTGAGTATCTGCTTTCAAGTAATCAATAATTGAGAGTATTTTTCCCCATAACGTTGCTGATAATGTTATCCCATTATTAAAACTATATTCATCCCCATAAGCACCAAATTTTCCACCAGTTACAATAGCATTTGATCCAAGAAACATTGCTTCATTAGTATTAATTCTGGTTTGAAAAAGAAGGTAGTCACTATATTTCCTGAACCCAGGGATTGGTGTTTTTTCAATTGATTTGTAACACTTGTAAACATACTTTTCACCTGTTTCAATTACAATTGCATAATATGAATAATTGCTATCCACTTCTAAAGTTGATTCAATATAAACTTTTTTGAATCTGTAGTCTTTTACTGGTAATTTAATATGATTAAAACCTTTTGATTCGGATAAAGAGTTAAATGCTTCAAAGGCTAAATAACCATATTCTGAATCTAAGTCAGCAAAGATATACTCCATTCTACCGTTTGGATTATACATTGCAGGTTCAGCAAACAGTGAAAAACCACAAATGAAAATTATAGCCAAACAAATGAGCACTTTCTTCATATCATTTCCTTCTTTCTTTAATATGTATGACATAATACCATGAATTATCACTTATAGGGTTATTTTATATATCTTATACTCTTTTGATCTGTAGCTTGTAATTTAATACACTGATTCAATAAGAAGAGGAGCTGACCAGTATGATCAGCTCCTCTTGTAATTCACATTCTAAGTACTCTGTTGTATTTCTACTTGTTCGCTCAGATACCTGTTTGCTCAGTACTTACCGTACAGAGGTCCGAAGTTCTGACAAGCTCTGAAGTCAGCCCCTTCCTTGTCCATACCCAGCATTGACCAGGCACTAGGACGGAAGATCTGCTCGTCCGGTACGTTGTGCATGCACACAGGGATGCGCAGCATTGAGCACAGGGCCATCATGTCAGAGCCGAAGTGACCATAGCCCAGCGCTCCATGGTTGGCTCCCCAGTTTGCCATTACCGAGTAGACATCCTTGAAAGGACCGTCCTTGCCGTCAGTCCTCGGGACAAACCACGTGGTTGGCCAGGTCTGGTCGGTTCTCTTGTTGATGATGTCAAAGACCTTCTCAGGCACTTCACACGTCCAGCCCTCAGCGATCTGCATGACAGGGCCAACGCCCTTCACCATATTGAGCCTTACCATGGTCAGGGGCATGTCCCCTTCACTGAGGAAGGTGGAGCTGAAGCCACCGCCGCGGAAATAGCCGAAGTTGGCTACGCTGAAGCGGGTGTTGTCCAGGACGTTCTTCACATCTTCGTCGGTGATGTCCCAGAACTGCTTCATCTCGCTCTTGCCATCCTTGTCCTTCATCTGGCCGTTGGCATCGAGGGTGGTGGCTCCACTGTTGATGAGGTGGATGAAGCCATCCTTGGCAAGGCCCTCGGGCTTCCACCCGGTGACGCGCTCGATGGAGTCCGGACTCCAGTAGGTCCTCACATCGCTGAAGATGGAGGCGCGGTTGGTCAGGTGCTTGCTGAAAAGCATCCCCAGGCCGTTGAGGTAGTCATTCTCGGTTGCCATGATGTAGGGCTCGCGTATGCCGTTCCAGTCAAAGGAGGTGGTGAGCATGGTCTCCATGAAGTCCCCGTTTGGCCAGTGGTCAGTCCACTGTCTCTGGCCTTGGAACCCTGATGCGATGGCATTGTGTCCCAGGGCCTCCTCACCGAAGCCTGCCTCTGCGAGTTTTGGGTTTCCGATCATCAGGTCACGACCGATCATGACCATCTTGGTGCAGTACTCCCAGTCCTTGTCCAGCTGTTCCTTGCTCTTGCGGTTTTCAGGTGCATTGACGGTATCTTCAGCCTGGATACAGTTTTCGCGTACCCACTTGATGGCCAGCTCATATTCTTCCTTGTCGTAGATGCCCTCGGCGATCCTCCTTTCGATCTCGCACATGTCGATGGCTTCGGTCCTCATGCCAAGGAAGTCCTGGAGGAAGTCCTGGTCAACGATGGAGCCTGCGATGCCCATCGAACAGCCGCCGATGGAGAGGTAGCTCTTGCCGCGGATGGTCGCCACAACCAGGGCCGCCCGTGCAAAGCGGAGGATCTTTTCAGCGACATCGCTGGGGATGGATGTGTCGCTACTGTCCTGGACATCCCGTCCGTAGATGCCGAAGGCGGGAAGGCCCTTCTGTGTATGGGCGGCAAGCACCGCTGCAAGGTATACGGCCCCGGGTCTTTCGGTGCCGTTGAAGCCCCAGACAGCCTTTACGGTGAGGGGGTCAAAGTCAAAGGTCTCGGTGCCGTAGCACCAGCAGGGTGTGACAGTCAGGGTGATGGCCACACCCTCACGGGCAAACTTTTCTGCACAATCGGCACTTTCACGGACCCCGCCGATGGTGGAATCGGCGATGACGCACTCTACGCGCTCACCGGTACTGTGCCTGATATTGTCGCTGATGAGCTTGGCCGCTGACTTTGCCATGTTCATGGTCTGCTCTTCGAGCGACTCCCTGACTCCTCTCTGCCTTCCATCGATGGTAGGCCTGATCCCTATTTTAGGAAGCGCTCCAGCGTAGCGTCTTTCCGCTTTGATCATTTTGTTATCAGAAACATTTGCCATATGGTCCCCCTTGGTATATCATGTGTAATGTAATCGTTTACATCTCTTGCAGTATCGCACGAGATCCGCTTTATTGCAATGAATTTTTCTCATACAAGGAGTCTGACATGCTAAAGAACATTCCCTCAATCCTGAGTCCGGAGCTTTTGAAGGTCCTTATGGAAATGGGCCATGGTGATGAACTGGTCATCGGGGACGGCAACTTTCCCGCAGCATCCATGAATGATCGTGTCATCCGCCTCGACGGCCATGATGTGCCCTCGATCCTTGAGGCAATCCTTCAACTTTTCCCCCTGGATACCTATGCCGACAACGCCGTGCTGATGGAAAAGGTACCCGGGGACAGCGTTGAGACACCCATCTGGGCCGAGTACGACAAGATTGCCAAGAAAGGGGACGCAGCCTTCAAGGCCTTCACCTTCATCGACCGCTATGCATTCTATGATAGGGCACAGAAAGCCTATGCAGTTGTGGCGACCGGCGAGAAGGCACTCTATGCCAATGTCCTGTTGAAGAAAGGGGTTGTGGTCTAGGGTATCGGCGTGGTCCAAAGGCGCTTGTACTGTTGCGGACTCATATGCATATGGGCGCGAAACTGACGCGAGAAGTAGTTCCCGTCGGAAAAACCCGTAGCCTCTGAGAGCTGCTCCACGCTCATCTCATGCTTGAGGATGAGCGAGCACGCATAGGCGATTCTCCTGTGGATGTGAAAAGCCACAGGAGCCCACCCCGTATACGCCTTGAACTGCCGGTTCAAGGTGCTTGCACTCATGTTTGCCACAGCGACCAGCTCCTCCAAGGTAAGCGCCCTGTCCAGGTTCTGCTCGATGAAGTGCATGACAGGCTGCAGCCTCTGTGCGGTTGTCCGCACCGTACCCTGGGCCTTGGGATTGTGGATTCGGGCGATCTTGATGACCAGCTGCAAGATTTTGGCATATGCCATGGCGGCAGAGCCCTTGCCGAAGCCCGATCGCTCGCTCTCTGCCTTTATTTCCTTGAGCAGGAATACTGTTTCCGTCAGTTGATAGCTATTCAGCTTGTATATGGGAATATTCTCTTCCCCTTGCATGAAAAAAGTTTTGAAACCCGGCATTTCAGAGAGGTCTGATATCTCTTTTGAAAAGACCTCCCTTCCAATTAAGATGTTATATAACTTGAGGTTATCTATCTTGTCATACCCGTGTTCAACCCCGGGGGTGACAAACAGGACCGAGCCCTCACCCAAAGGGCGTCCCGGCCCTCTGCTGAGGTGCTCTCCTTTGCCTGAAACCACTACCACAAGCTCATAAAAATCATGGCTGTGTAAGGAATAGGGTATCTCGGGGTCACGGAGCATCACCTTTACTTTGAGGCTGTTTTCCTTGAAAAATAATCCTTCTTGGAGAATTTGTCTCGACATGGTAAAATCGTGCTATAATTTGATTATTCTGTCAAGGCGAATTTTCCAAAAGGTGTCAGACTTATGCATAGGAGAAATTATCATGACTACCTATGAGATTGCACAAGAAGCTTACGCCAAGTATGGCGTCGATACGGAAACTGTTTTACAAGAGTTGGCCTCTGTCCCTATTGCCATCCACTGTTGGCAGGGTGATGATGTCGGCGGTTTTGAAAGACCTGACGCCACCTTGGGAGGCGGAGGGATCCAGACCACAGGCAACCACCCGGGCAAAGCTAGAGACATCGCCGAGCTCAGGGCGGACCTTGAGAAGGTCTTCTCCCTGATACCGGGAAAACACCGTCTGAACCTCCATGCCAGCTATGGCGAGTTTGGTCCGACCTTTGTCGACCGCGACCAGATTGAGGAAGAGCATTTTCAGGGATGGGTGACCTGGGCAAGGAAGCACAACGTCCACATTGATTTCAACGGAACCTTTTTCAGTCATCCTCTTACCGAGGACGGCTACACCCTCTCCAGCAAGGATGAGACGATACGCAGGTTCTGGCTAGAGCATGAGAAGCGCTGCAGAAGAATAGCCGCCTGGATAGGGCGCGAGCAGAACAGCCCATGTGTGCTGAACACCTGGATTCCTGACGGGGCAAAGAACCTGACAGTTGATAAATTCGGCTATCGCGCCATCCTCAAGGAGTCCCTTGACGAGATCTTCGCCACCGAGTATCCCGCAAGCGAGATGGTCGACGCCCTGGAGACCAAGCTCTTTGGCATAGGCAGCGAGGCCTTTGTCGTGGGTTCCCATGAGTTCTATATGAACTATGCCATCAGGAACAAGAAGATGCTCTGCATCGACATGGGGCACTTCCATCCTGAGGAGGACATCTCCGACAAGCTGTCCGCCATCCTGCTCTTTGATGATGAGATCCTGCTGCATATCAGTCGGCCCATGAGGTGGGACAGTGACCACGTTGTCCTGTTCAACGACAAGGTCAGGGCCGTAGCTGAGGAGCTGGTGCGCAGCGGCAAGCTTGCCACCACCCATATCGGCCTCGATTTCTTCGACGCCTCCATCAACCGCGTCGGTGCCTGGGTCACCGGGGCACGTTCGATGAGGAAGGCCCTGCTCTTTGCGATGCTGCAGCCCCTGGACCTTCTGGTCCGTTACGAGGAGACAGACAACGGGTACGCCAAGATGGCTCTTCTTGAGCAGCAGAGCGTCATGCCCTTCGGCTTTGTCTGGGAAGAGTTCTGCACAAGGAATGGCTTTGCCCCCGATGGGGATCTCATCAGGGTCATTGGCGAGTATGAAGCCTCTGTGCTGGGAGATCGCCAATGAGCATTGAACAGCTCTTCTCAGAGTCCCGACGCTATGGCAGTTCTGACCGCTATGTCCTCCTTGGAGGGGGGAATACCTCCATGAAGGAGGATGGGGTGCTCTATGTGAAGGCTTCCGGCAGTGAGCTGGCAACCATCGGGGCCAAGGGGTTTGTCAGGATGGACCTTGCAAAGATGGATGCCATATGGGGGAACATCTACAGCTCCGATGATGATGAGCGTGAGGACGAGGTGCTCAAGGACATGATGGCCTGCCGGCTGGAGGGGGAGAGCTCCCGTCCTTCGGTGGAGGCACTCCTGCATGCCCTGCTTCCCTACACCTACGTGGTGCATCTCCACCCTGCCCTGGTCAACGGGATAACCTGTTCGGTAGAAGGGCCGCAGGCCATTGGACGGCTCTTTCCCGATGCCCTGTGGATCGAGCTGGTCAAGCCGGGCTTTATCCTTGCAAAGATAGTGCGCGAACGTCTGGCCCTGCAGAAAGAGAGGACCGGCACGAGTTCCTCGGTGATATTCCTGCAGAACCACGGGGTGTTTGTTGGCGGCCCGACCTTGGAGGAGATCTCCGGTGTGTATGACCATATCCTGGGGACCATCGAGGCCGCCCTTGTGCGCAAGCCTGACTTCACCCCCCTTGTCATGGACGAGGCGAGGAAAGCTGGGGTTGTCGCCAGGCTACAGCAGCTCACGGGGGAGAAGATATTCTCAGTGATGAACCGCGAGTTGTCACGCTACCTTGCCTCCAGCTCTTCTTTTGCCCCTGTAGCCTCCTCCTTTACCCCCGACCACATCGTCTATAGCGGCTTCAAGCCGCTTTGGGTGGGTGAGGGCGACTCTGTAGAGGACGCATTCGGCGAGTATGAGAGACACAATGGCAATGCACCGAAGATTGTCTGTGTGCAGAAGACCGGCGTCTTCTCGGTAGGGGCGAAACCGCTTCCTCTCTTCCTTGATACCGTCAGGGTCAGCGTCTACACGGAGAGCTTCGGAGGTCCGCGTTTCATGGATGAGGATATGATTGATTTCATACGGAACTGGGAAGTGGAGAAGTATCGCGCTTCCCTGCCACAAAACTAGGCTATTTGATCCGGGAGACCGGGGAGACATAGAGTTCGGATTTTTCCGAAAAGAAAGAGAAAAAGGAGAGTTGAGATGAAGAAGACACTGTTGATCGTTCTGATCATTGCCATGGCAATGGGAACCGTGTTTGCACAGGGCACCAAGGAAGATGCCTCTGCAAAGGGAAAAGAGATTGTCATTCTTGGAAAGAGCATGGGAAATGGATTCTTTGATGCTTGTTTCAAGGGAAGTGAAGAGGCAGCAGCCGAGATTGGCGGAATAAAGACCACCTATATGGCACCTCCGCAGGCAACTGCTGAAGGCCAGATTGAGATCATCGAGACCCTGATCGCGCAGCGTGTCGATGGCATTGCCATCTCCGCCAACGATGCGGATGCCCTTATCTCCGTTGCCAAGAAAGCAATGGCTGCCGGCATCAAGGTGATTTCCTTTGACTCCGGCATCAACGCTGGCGGACGTATGGTCGACCTTCTGCCCAGTAATGCTGAGCTTATCGGGCGCCAGCAGATCCAGCTTGCAGCAGAGCTTACCAACTACACCGGCGAGGTCGCTGTTCTCTCCGCTTCTGCCCAGGCCACCAACCAGAACCTCTGGATCGACTGGATGAAGAAAGAGATCACCGATGCCAAGTACTCAAAGATGAAGCTTGTGGAAGTGGTCTACGGCGATGACGCCCCAGACAAGAGCTACCGTGAGGCTGTCTCCCTGATGAAGAAGTATCCCAAGCTCAAAGCCATCATTTGCCCGACCACCGTTGGTCTGCTCGCAACTGCCCAGGCTGTGAAGGATGCCGGAAAGGTCGGTGTAGTTGAAGTTACCGGTCTTGGTCTTCCCTCAGAGATGAAGGGCTACATCCTTGACGACACCTGCCGTCAGATGGCTCTGTGGAATCCGATCGATCTTGGATACACCTCCACCTACATCCTCAATGCACTCATTGAAGGGACCACCAAAGCCAATGTCGGTGATGTGATTCCTGCCGGGCGCATGAAGAGTGTCAAGGTTGTGGACAACGGCCTGATCTACATGAGCACCCCCTATGTGTTCAACAAGGGCAACATCGAGCAGTACGCTGCAATTTTCTAGAAAACTGTCCTGTCTTGCTCCCGCCTCTGTCTGGGCGGGAGCTGTTTCTTTGTGAACAAGCGTATCGGCTGAAGGAGGCTCAATGCAAAAGGCATTGTTGGAAGTACACAACCTGACAAAGATATTCCCTGGCATCCGTGCACTTGACGATGTCCATCTGTCGATCCTTAGTGGAGAGGTGCATGCACTCATCGGTGAGAATGGTGCAGGCAAATCGACTCTCGTCAAGATTCTCACCGGGGTCTATATCCCGACCAGCGGCGTCATCGAGCTGGAGGGCAAACCCATTGCTTTCAAAAGTGCGATCGAAGCCCAGGCGGCCGGCATCGTCGCCATCCACCAGGAAGCCTCGATGTTTCCCGAACTCAGTGTCACTGAGAACATCTACATGGGCCACCACCTTCGTAGCAAGAGGACACGCAAGATCGACTGGAAGGCGATGACAGAGCACACCCGGGTGCTGCTTGCCCAGATGCAGCTTGATATCGACCCTGATACCCTGGTAAAGAACCTCAGCGTTGCACAGCGGCATATGGTTGAGATCAGCAAGGCCCTCTCCCTGGATGCAAAGCTGGTCATCATGGACGAGCCTACCTCAGCGTTGACCGGACGGGAGGTTGAGGACCTGTTCAGGATTGTCAGGGAGCTGCGTGACAGCGGCAAGGCCATCCTGTTCATCTCACACAAGTTTGCTGAAATATTTGAAATTTGCGACTACTTCACGGTGCTCCGTGATGGTCAGTACATAGGGGAAGGCAAGGTCGCCGAAACCAATGAGGATGCCATCATCCAGATGATGATCGGGCGCAGCATCGACCAGATGTATCCGGACCACAAGACCCAGATGGGTGAGAAGATCCTTGAGGTTCGCGGCCTTTCCCAGCTAGGGGCCTTCAAGGATGTCAGCTTCGACCTGCACCGCGGTGAGATCCTGGGCCTGTTCGGCCTGGTGGGGGCGGGGAGGACCGAAGTGGTGCGAACCATATTTGGCATCGACAAGGCCTCCAGCGGCTCTATGAGCATCGATGGCAAGCCCTACAAGCCAAGAAGCCCCCAGGATGCCATGCAAAGGGGTCTTGCCCTGGTCCCTGAGGACCGTCAGAAGCAGGGCCTGGTCCTGCGCATGTCCCTTACCCACAACATCTCCCTTCCCATGCTTACCACGCTCTGTTGGAAGGGTCTGGTGACCAAAAACCGGTGTGAGAAGACCTATGTCGAGAAACAGGGCAACGAGATGGAGATCAAGGCAGCAGGCTACCATGTCGATGCCGAGACCTTGTCGGGAGGAAACCAGCAGAAGGTGGTCCTGGCCAAGTGGATAGGCACCGATCCTAAGATCCTCATCCTGGATGAGCCTACCAAGGGCATCGATGTTGCTACCAAGGCAGCTGTGCATGATTTTGTGGCAGAAATGGCCGACCGTGGGGTTGCTGTGATCCTCATATCGTCCGAACTGCCCGAAGTGATGGGTATGGCAGACCGAGTCATGGTGATGCACGAGGGCATCCAGACAGGGTTCATCGACCGCAAGGACCTCAGTGCGGACCTGGTGATGCGGTACGCCATCAAAGAAATAGAGGAGAAACCCCATGCCTGACAACAGCTTTTCCCAATTCATACGAAGAACGCTGGCCCGCCGGGAAGCTACTCTCATGCTCCTGCTTGTGGTCCTTCTGGTTCCCATCAGCATACGCTCGCCTCAGTTTCTCTCGCCGAAGAACATCAATACCATCCTCAATGACATGGCGATCCTGGTCATCGTGGCCATCGGTCAGTTTTATGTGATTCTCTCAGGAGGCATCGACCTCTCTGTCGGTTCGGTCATCGCCTTCACCGGCATGGCCTGCGGCATGATCAACGAGAGCTTTCCTCAGGTCCCTGTCGGACTGCTCTTGCTCGTCGGTATGGGGATCGGGGCTTTTCTGGGCCTGGTCAACGGCATGCTGGTCGCCTATGGCAAGATTCCTCCGATCATAACTACGCTGGGGACTATGAGTATCTTCAGGGGTATGACCTTCCTGCTGAGCAAGGGGACGTGGGTTACCGCCCACGAGATGACCGACTCCTACATAGCCCTTCCCCGTACCACCTTCCTGGGAATCTCCTACCTGCTGTGGATAGCGCTGTTTGTCATCGCCATCTTCTACTACTTCAGCCGCTATACCCGCACAGGTAGAGAGATCTACGCCATCGGGGGAAACCCCACAGCTGCAAAGTTCGTCGGGGTCAATGAGAACAGGACGCGCCTGGTGGTCTTTCTGATCTCAGGCACCCTATGCGGGCTTGCTGGCTCCTTGTGGACAGCCCGCTACGCCTCCGCTGTCAACGAGATGGCCACCGGCTTTGAGATGCAGGCAGTGGCTGCCTGTGTGCTTGGCGGGGTGAACTTCTCCGGTGGGGCCGGGGGTATCATCGGGGTGGCTTTGGGTACGCTCTTTTTGGGCGTGGTCACCAATGCCCTTCCGGTCATCTACCTTTCGGTTTTCTGGCAGACTTTTGTGCAGGGGCTGATCGTGCTGATAGCCCTCGCCTTGAACACCATCAGTGACCAGAGAAAAACCAAGAAACTGCTAGCACAGAGGAGGGCTTAAGGCTATGGGTGAAAGTAAACAGTTTGTGGCTCAGAGCCGCCTGATCGACGAGATGTCCCTGAAGAACCGCCTGGTGGAGCTCGTCACCAAATGGGAGGTTATCCTGTCCTTCCTCCTTGTGGTGATCTTCGTATTCTTCTCCAACATGACCCCTTACTTCCTGGACTGGTTCAACCTGATGAACGCAACCTTCCAGTTCTCGGAGAAGGCGATCATGGCCCTTCCCATGATTTTCATCATAATGTGCGGGGATATAGACATCTCTATCGCCTCCATCATCGCCTTGTGTGCCTACGTGATCGGCATCTCAGCCGAGGCTGGGATGGGCATTCCCTCCCTTATCCTTCTTTCAATGCTAGTCGGCACCATAGCGGGTCTGATAAACGGGCTTCTGATAACAGGGCTGAACATGCCAGCCATCGCAGTGACGCTCGCGACTCAGAGCATCTACCGCGGTATCGCCACGGGCATGCTCGGTGAGCACGCCTGTACCAAGTTCCCCCCCGGCTTCAGCTTCTTCGGCCAGGAGTTCATCCCCGGCACCATCATCCCCTTTGCATTCGTGCTCTATCTGGTGCTGATGCTGCTCTTCTTCTTCGTGCTGCACAAGACAGCCTATGGAAGGCGGCTCTACGCGATAGGCAACAGTGCAGAGACAGCGAGGTTCAGCGGCATCAATGTGCAAAGGACGCGTATCATCAACTACACCCTTACAGGCATGTTTTGCGGCATAGCAGCTGTTCTGCTTGCCAGCCGCATCCTTTCGGTCAGGTCCAACATCGCCACAGGGTGGGACTTGGAGATCATAACGCTGGTTGTGCTTGGGGGCGTCGCCATCACCGGAGGGCGGGGCAGTGTCTTTGGAGTCTTTATCGGCTCTCTCCTTGTTGGGTACCTGAAGTTCGGCATGGGGCTGCTCAAGTTCTCCGGCACTGTGATGACCATTGTCATTGGGTCGCTTCTGATTACCGCAGTCCTGCTTCCCAGGCTGCTGGATATCTACAAGGCGAACCGAAAGCTCAAGATGCAGCAAGGAGGGCTCTGATATGGATGGTAGAGATGCTTTTGTCATGAAGCTGAAAGAGGGGTGCAAGGAGGAGTATAAGAAGCGTCATGCCGAAATATGGCCTGAGCTGAAGGCTTTGCTCTCAGAGAGCGGAGTCTATGACTACTCAATCTACCTTGATGAGAGCACCAATAGCCTCTTTGCCTTCCAAAGGACAAGGGGAGAAGGCGGGTCCCAGGACCTGGGGAGCAACCCCATCGTACAGAGGTGGTGGGCCTATATGGCCCCCCTTATGGAGACGCACGAGGACAACAGTCCGGTCTCCACTCCTTTGGAGGAAGTCTTCCATATGGATTGAAAAGTATCTTTCATCTACCCTTGATATTGTTGCCGATTAGTAATACAATCGAAAGTGATATGAAAGAGATTTGAAAGAGGAGTGATGCTATGGTGGGAATTTCTCCCAGAGAAGCTAAAATCCTTGAACTGCTTCGTAGTGGCAAGGAGTACCCGGTGACCAGGCTCAGTGAAGAGCTTGGGGTCTCTGCGGTAACCATCCGTGGGGATTTGCGCGACCTCGATTCCAAAGGTCTGGTCGTCCGTTCCCATGGTCGTGTAGTTGCGGCCTCCTCCCCCCAATCGTCTATTCGTGACTCCTCCAACACCCCCCAGAAAGAACTCATCGCCAAAGCTGCAGCCGCCCTTGTCAACGAGGGCGACTTCATCATGATATCAAACGGTTCCACCTGCTCGCTCATTGCAAGGCATCTTTTTGGCCGCAAGGGCATCAAGGTGGTGACCAATTCCACTCTGCTCCTACCATATGGAAGGGCCAACACCCTGTTGGACATCACCTTGGTGGGAGGGGAGTACCGCCCCCAGGCCGAAGCCCTGGTAGGGCCGGTAGCCATTAGCCAGATAGAGAGCTACCACGTGTCGACGGCCTTTTTTGGTACCGACGGCATCACACTCGAGCATGGCCTCACCACCTCCCTGATAGAGAATGCCCAGGTTTTGCAGCGCATGTGCGCCCAGGCCACACGACGCGTTCTCTGTGTCGACTCCTCAAAGGTCGGCAACAGGGGGTTTGTCAGGATCATGCCGGTACAGGATATAGATACCATTGTCACAGACAGTGGTTTCCCCCAAGACCTCATAGCCCAGCTGGAAACGCTCGGCGTCGAGGTCATCATAGCCCTATAGAGGAGAAAAGAGAGTATGGCGCAACAAGTTGTAATGCCAAAGCAAGGAAACACCGTAGAGTCATGTATCATCGTTGAATGGAATGTCAAGGTCGGCGACCAGGTGGCCGTCGGAGATATACTCTGTTCAGCTGAGACAGATAAATCAACCATCGATGTTGAATCAACAGCAGAGGGTACCGTGTTGGCCCTGCTCTTTGCAGAGGGGGATGAAGCCCCTGTCATGGAGAGCATCGCCGTGATAGGCGAAGCGGGGGAGAAGGTCGAAGCTTCTGCCCCTGCCGACCCAAAGCCATCCGAGGTGAAAGAAGAGGCTGCAACAGAAGCGAAGAAAGCCATACCCGTAGTTTCTGACTCCCCTGCAACCCAGAGTGCAGCAGGTTCGAGCCCAAGGGCAAGGGCGCTGGCCTCCTCGCTCGGCATTCCCCTTTCCTCCCTGTCGGCAACAGGGCCTAAGGGCAGGATCATCGAGCGCGATGTGAAGAGCGCTTCCTCCGAGCCCCTTACCCCGGCTGCAATACAGGCTGCCCTTGCACAGGGCATCCTTGCTCCCAAGGTGGGAAGCGGCATGGGTGGGCGTGTGCTCGCCGGTGACCTTCAGAAGGAACAGCCTGCATCTGCTCCCGCTACGGCCCCTGTATCGCCCTCAGCAGCCACTGTGCCCGAGGGAACGGTTACAGAGATACCTGTAAGGGGAGTACGCAAGGTAACCGCACGCAGGATGATGGAATCCATCCATGGCACGTGCCAGCTGACGCTGCACGCCTTTGCCGATGCAACGGCCATGAAGCGCCTTCGCTCAGGCTTCAAGGCAAGCAACAGTGAACTTGGTCTTACCAATGTGACCCTGAATGACCTGATCCTGTTTGCAGTATCCAGGACACTTACCCAGTTTCCTGCCTTCAATGCACACTTCCTAGGGGATAAGATCCTGCGCTTCTCCTCTGTCCATCTTGGCATGGCAACCGATGCCCCCCGTGGCCTCTTGGTCCCTGTCATCCGCGACAGCCAGAGCCTCAGCCTCAAGGCCATCTCGGTGGAGGTGAAGCGCCTGGTTGCCAAGTGCAAGGATGGGACCGCTACACCCGAGGAGCTCAGCGGCAGTACCTTTACGGTAAGCAATGTCGGCTCCTTCGGCATCGAGGCCTTCACCCCTGTGCTCAACGTCCCTGAGGTTGCTATCCTCGGAGTCGGCACCATCGTCCCCAAGCCTGTTGAGGCTAAGGACGGCTCGATCTCCTTTGTGCCGCATATCGGACTCTCCCTTACCATGGACCACCAGGCTGTCGATGGTGCGGATGCCGCACGCTTCCTCAAGGCGCTGATGGAGAATATCGCTTCGATCGACCTGTTGTTGGCATTGTAGGAGACGAGTAATGGAAACATATGATCTGATAGTAGTCGGCTCGGGCCCTGGTGGCTATGTGGCGGCGGAGCGTGCAGGGGCCCTGGGCAAGAAGGTCCTGCTCATAGAGAAGGGCTTCCTCGGTGGGGTGTGCACCAACTGGGGCTGCATCCCTACCAAAAGCTTGTTGCATAGTGCAAAACAGTACAAGCATGCCCTCGAAGGGGAGAAGTTCGGCCTTGAGGCACAATCGGTGAGCTACAACCTCGGGACAGCCATGGCCTGGAAACAGGATACCGTGGAGACCCTTCGCGGTGGCATCGGATTTTTGATGAAGGCCGCCAATGTACAGACTCTCTTCGGCGAAGCCATCTTTGTCGATGCACACACAGTGAGGGTGGAAGGGAAAGAGTACAAGGCTGACTTCATGATAGTTGCCACAGGCTCCTCACCGTTTGTCCCCCCCATCCCGGGATCCACGATGGACCATGTGCTGACCAGCGATGAGATTCTCTCGGTAGAGAAGCTCCCCGAGAGCCTGGTGGTCATCGGCGGGGGCGTCATCGGGGTGGAGTTCGCCTCGTACTTCTCCATGATCGGAACCAAGGTGACGGTCATCGAGATGATGGATGAGATCCTGCCGATGGTCGACGGCGACTTTGCAAAGATGATGCGTCGTGAGATGAAGGATGTTGATTTCAAGCTTGGCTGCAAGGTTGAGGAGATTACCTCCGAAGGTGTTCTCTACACTGATGCCAAGGGCAAGAAGCAGAGCCTCGCCTCCTCGCTTGTGCTCATGAGTGTCGGGCGCAGGCCCAACGTGGCCGGCCTGGAGAACCTGAAGCTCGATATGGGTAGGGGTGGGGTCCTGGTCAATGACCGGTTGCAGACCAACGTTGCCAATGTCTATGCCATCGGGGATGTCAACGGAAAGTCCCTGTTGGCCCATAGCGCATCGCGCATGGCTGAGGTGGCCATCTCCAACATCTTCGGTTCGACAAAGCAGCGGATGCGCTACAACGCCATCCCCTGGGCAGTCTACTCCGCCCCCGAGGCGGCAGGATGCGGCATTACCGAGCGTGATGCAGAAAAACAGGGTATCGCCATCAAGAGCAAGACAGTGCAGATGCGTTCCAACGGCAGGTTTCTTGCCGAACATGGAAAGCGTGCAGGAGGCTTGGTGAAGGTTATCGCAAGCAGCGATACCAACGTCATATTGGGCGTCCACCTGCTGGGACCCTACAGCAGCGAGATGATCTGGGGGGCGGCGGCCATCATAGAGGCCGAACTACGCGTCCAGGACGTCAAGGAAATTGTATTCCCTCACCCAAGTGTGTCCGAGCTCATCAAGGATGCTTGTTTCGCACTCGACCACACACTGTAGGAACAACTATAAGGAGTTTATCCAATGGCAAGAACATTACCTTTCGATCCAAAAGAATTGAGGGAGAAACAGACTATCGAACTGCCTCCCATTCCCGTCAACCAGTACAAGAGCGACTTCAAGAAGGAGCTCAAGCTCTACGGCAAGGAGCGCCTTGTCCGTGCCTACTACGACATGCTCCTTATCCGCAAGTTTGAGACGATGCTGGATACCATCAAGAAAGAGGGCGTATACCAGGGCATCAAGTACAACCACATGGGCCCTGCCCACCTCTCTGCCGGACAGGAGAGCGCTGCTGTAGGGCAGTCGATGGTCCTCGATCCCGAAGACCAGATCTTCGGTTCCCACCGAAGCCATGGTGAGATCCTGGCAAAGAGCCTTTCGGCCATCTGGAAGATGGATGACAAGGCCCTGCTTTCCGTCATGGAGGATTTCATGGATGGGGGGACCTATAAGGTCGTCAAGGAGCACTTTGCCGGCAAGGAC
>Ga0265295_1005443_pt1 | contig 16233 bp, 17 predicted proteins | sample Munlansysbiofilm_FD_192503 | JGI IMG/M metagenome (GOLD analysis project Ga0265295, IMG submission 192503) | Leachate microbial communities from a municipal landfill in Southern Ontario, Canada - Methane capture system biofilm | ecosystem: Engineered > Solid waste > Landfill > Unclassified ... | reverse complement strand
GGGGTTCGTTCTCGCATTCCTCCAGAACATCGCAAAGTTCTTGAGCAAGTTGCCATTATCCAAATAGTTCCCTTATCTTTTGTTTATTCCCTGGATGAGCCCAAAGATTCTACTCAGCTCTTAAAAAAATTGAAGAATATTCCAGCGGAAAGCATCTTAGAAAGACTTTCCATTTCCGGCAGAAAGCTTTCTGAAACCAATAAATTTTTCCTCAACACCAAACCTGGCCAAAAATGGACCCGGGAAGAAATTTTCCAAATTATGCAACGTTGGGGAAGAGAAGACAATAAAGAGACAAAAGCTGTTTTTGCAACCCTCAACGAGATTTGGGCAAACCGCAAAGAATTTGGCGAAAAACTGGTTTCTGCTTTGGAAGCCTATATAGAAATCTTTTTTGCTGAAGAAGAACAACGCATCTTACCGATTTTGCAACAAGAACTTTCTCATGCCCGAATGCGGGCTGGAAGCCGTCCTTTACCGGCAATGTTAGAAGAAATCACAGCCGGGGTGCGCTATGGCAATATTGATGAACTTACGGATATCATACTTGCCCCAACTTTTTGGGGGTCACCTTTAATGTTTTTGGAATGGTTTGACGATTTCAAATTAATCGCCCTTTTTGGAGCCCGACCTGGATCAATCTCAATTATCCCAGGCGATATCGTCCCGGATGGCTTACTGCGCGGGATGAAAGCCTTGTCCGATTCGACCCGTTTGCGCATTTTGCGTTATGTAGCGCAAGAACCGCAAACTGCCGCAGAACTTTCGCGCGTCTTACGATTAAGACCACCGACAGTCAACCACCATCTCAGTCAATTGCGCATGGCTGGCATGGTTCAGGTTTATCTCGATTCCAGCGGAGAACGGAAATACTCTGCGCGTTATGAAGGCTTTGAAGACACTCAGGAGATGCTAAATAGCTTCGTCCGCGGTGATTGAGGCTCGGGATGGTCGCCCGTTTTAGGGCATGGTGAATAAAATTGGGAAATGAAGAATTGAAACCAGTAGAAAAGAAAGCTTCTGTTCTACAAACTTATCTAAGCCGAATAAAAGCTTTTAGCCGAAACGCTCGGCTCTATCTAATTGGCCACGCTATAAACGGGATCGCATCGGGCATCTTTCAGTTGCTTTTCAACTTTTTTGTGCTCAGTTTGGGCTACAACGAAGCGATTTTAGGCAATATGGTTGCCGTCAGAAGCATGACCAGCTTATTTGTGGCGGTTCCCGCCGGTTTTTTGACCAATAAAATTGGCCATCGTAATTCGATTATCCTCAGCATGCTTACTTATTCCCTGTCGGTTGCTTTGATGCTGCTTTTCCCGACAAGTTTTATCTTATTTTCGATGAATATTGTTCAGGGGATTTCCCAATCGCTTTCAGGTGTGGCGATGGGTCCCTATCTAATGGAAAATAGTCAGGAAAAAGAACGCACCTACTTGTTTAGCATTTCGTCGGGTATGCAAATGACGGCGGTATCGATTGGGCAATGGATAGGTGGTTACCTTCCGGCTTGGTTTGCCACTCAGTTTGCCATTAGCGCCATGGCTACCCAAGCTTATTCAATGTCACTATGGGCGGTTGCTTTTGGTGGCTTGCTGGCGGTTGTGCCAATGCTATTTGTAACGAAGTACCTCTCAGAAAGTGCTACTCGCTCCTCTTTTGCACCGCTAACATTCATTCGGAAGAATCCGGGCAAGTTTGGGAAACTGATTATGCCAACTTTGGTCACTTCGGTTGGGGCGGGCTTGATTATGCCTTTTATGAACGTATTCTTTCGCACTGTGCATCATCAAAGTGATGGCGCAATCGGAACAGCTTTTGCCTGGGGCAGTTTGGCAATGGGAGTCGGCTTGTTGATTGCACCGGCTTTGGCGGAGCGCTTTGGCAAAATTCAGGTTGTAGTGATTTCTCAGGCACTATCCGTGCCATTCTTAATGGCACTCGGTTTCTCTCCCGTCTACGGTGTGGTATTAGTAGCCTATTATGCCCGGACGATGTTGATGAATATGAGTTCACCGATTTATTCGACTTATGTCATGGAGCAAGTTGAGCCGGAATCGCGCGGGATGTTAGCCAGCCTAACAAGCATGGCAAGCAATTTTGGCTGGGCGCTGAGCCCCACCATTAGCGGTTATTTGCAAGTGCAATGGGGTTTTGGCCCACCTTTCATCTTGACGATTCTGCTCTATTCTGTCTCGATTGCGATGTATTATCTCTGGTTTTGGCGGCCGGATCTTAAGAAAAAAGCTCAGCCTGGACAATAAGCTGAGCATGAATTAACACTTTTGCAGAGGGGAACTAGTTTTCCGGATTAATCCGAAATTCGTAAATGCCGTCTTTATATTCCCATTCGTGACCGCAACCCGGGCAGCTTTGCGTCGCTTTTGCATCCGGCAAGCCTTCTCCGCAAATTGGACAGGCGAAAAAATCAGGCCCTTCGGCTTGGGGTTCGCCGCCAACAGCCTGGTTGAGCGTGAAAATGCTGGGAGTAAAGTTTTTGAGTGGGGCTAAGTTTTGCAAACTGGCATCCCACTTCACCAAACGCTCATGCTTGATGTGCTTTTTGAACCAATCGGTTCTGAAATGGGAAACGCCTAAACTTCTTTCGTTTTTGAAACCGCATTCTTCGAGCGTTTTGAGCACCGTTTTCGGATGAAAATTGTAGTTCAAATGGACAAATTCAACTTGTTCGGGACTGAAGGGATTCCACTTTTGCCTTCCCAAAAGCCAGCGACCAATTGATTTCAGGTTGCGCTTGTTGGCAAATTCGAGCAAAAATTGGCTGTTTTGTGCCAAAACCCGGCGAACTGAGCCAAGCGTAAGTGCTGGGTCTGCCATATGATGCAGCGTGCGAATCATGGTTGCGCCGTCAAACAGTGCATTGACAAAGGGGAGCTTGTAGATGTCAGCAGCCACGTAAATATAGTTCGCTTGATCGCCTAAGCGTTCCCGGGCTTGTACCATTTGACTTCGGGAGTAGTCCAGGAGGACAATCCTATCCCAATTTTTATAGCGTTCGGTCAGACGACCGGCTCCGGCACCCAATTCAAGCAAAAGTTTACCGCCCTGGTTGAACAAGCGTTCAATAGCAACGGTCTCGACCGCATCTTCATAGCGGCGGTTGGCATTATCCCAAAAAGCGCTCTGGTAATCAGAACCTTCGTAGGAACAAACGGGAGGAGTGGTGTTTGGATTATCCATAGTTAATAATGCACTCGGGCAGGTTGTCCGGTAACACCCGAAGAAACCTCCTTACCGCTGCTTCCTCTCGGATCTGACGGGGTTCGCAGGGCTTCGCCGCACCGGTCCCGCCCGAATGCTGATTAAGCATAATGGATTGATGGGAGACTGTCAACTAATTCCTAAAAGTTAAAGCAGGCTTTCGTCGCAAATTGAGGCGTAACCACAACCTCTGCAACGACCAACTGAACTGTGAGAACGCTTGCTGTTTGAGCTGCTATCGCGAAATTGGCTGATTAGATCGTGTAGTTTTTGCTCATTTTTCCGACTATAAGAAACTTTGAATGCTCTGTCCTTATATTGGATGATGCCATAGGGCGGTCGCTCTCCAAAATGGACCTGCACCAGGTGACAGTAAGCGATAAGTTGGATGACGTGGGATTCATAGGGCTGTCTCGGCGCGCTGGCACTTTTTAGTTCGACCGGAATGAGAAAACCGGCATCATCGCGGATTACATAATCGGGTCTGCCGACAAGTTCCAGTTCGGAATCATGCAGCAATTCGGGCAAGCCTTGCAATACTTTGTTATCGGAATAGAGCAATTCCCCTTTGGGCAAACCGCTGCTTTTCTGTTGGCTTCGGCTAATAAGCCAAAGAATAAGCCCGAGGGCAAGTAAAAGCAGCGCCCAATGGATTGGCTTCATGAAAAAAGACTCCAAAGTAAAATAGCCAGACCGGCTAAGAGCAAGAGGATACTCAGGTTTCTTAGCAAGATAGAAAACTTCACCTTACGGCTGTGGGCATGATGTACCCGCCTGCCCAAGGCTATCTCTGTTTGATTTTCCGATATCTCGCCTTGTTGGGCATACCACCAGGAACGGCGACAATAGCTATAACTACTCAGCTCTGAGGCACTGATTCTGCGCATCAGAGTTGGCTGTCAAGTAATTGTTGCGAAAGGTGGTCTAACTTTCTCGCTAATTGGTCTTCACGGAAAGCGACCGTGATGTCAGCCCGGGTGCGCTCAATGATTCCGCGCGCCAAATCGGTGCGCCGACGCAAACCTTCGGTAATCGCATCGGGATAATCCATCGTAACCAGCTGCGTGAAGACTTCATCCATCAGTTTTAGCAAACGTTCAACCTCGCTGTTATAACCCGGACGCAACAAATCGAGGCAACGGCGACGCAATTCGCCCAGAGTTTCAGCCAGACCATTCAGGTAAGCCGGACTTTCGGCGTTGAGCATTTCGGGCGTGGGGAAAGACTTGCCCAAAATCATGGCAACCGTCAATTCGGCTTCGCAATATTCTTTTAGAGCATCCTGTGTGTAACCGGCGTAATAAAGCTCGGGATGGGATGTTTTGAGCGTCTCTCGCAAATTATCTGCCAATTCCCGACAGAGGCGCAACTCTTCCCTGGCTTCCGGTTCTTCGTTGCGGTGAACGGCACGGATTGCCAGTGAGGCGTGTTTGATGCATTGGCGGGCATTGCGCAAGGCTTCATCGCGGAGGGCGGTCTTATTCTCAAAATCTAACCGAATCTCCTCGCAAATTTGGTCAAGGTTAGCCATTATTCTTCACCTTCAGGTGAATTTGGATGACGGAAAAGTTTGTCTGCCAAACTGGAACCTTGAGGAACGTTGATTGTGCCAAATTTTTCTTCATAGCGTTTGACATTTTCATTTAATGCGGCTTGCAAAAGTTTCATTGACAGGGGCGCCATCACCAAACGAGTATTCACCTTTGGGTTAACCACACCGGGCAGCATGGTTATAAAATCCATCACGAATTCTGCCGGAGTATGAGAAATATAGGCAAGGTTGACGTAATTAGGTTCAAGATCTTCCGGGATTTTCACCTGGATTTGTTTAATCTCTGCCATGACTCAACCTAAAAGGGGATATCCTCGTCGTCATCCATGGGACCGAAGTTTTGACCGCCGGCTTCTTCACCCTTGGGGCTGAGGAAACGCACGTTTTCAGCGGTGAGTTCGTAGCTGGAGCCCCAGCTTCCGTCACGGCGTTGGAAAACGGCAGGGGTGCCGTTGGCATCGGGGCGCAGACGGCCTTCGACTAAAACTTTGGAACCTTTGTGGAGATATTGATTGCAAGATTCAGCCTGTTTGTTCCAAACGGTAACACGGAACCAGGTTGTTTCGTCTTTTTCGCCAAAGCGGCGGCTGGTGGCAACGCTAAAACTGGTTACAGGGCTGCCATCGGGTGTGTAGCGCATTTCAGGGTCGCGACCGAGATTGCCGATTATGATTATTTTTTGATACATGGGAAATCCTTTCCTGTGCTATTCATGATTTGTTTTCAGTGTAAACGTCTTTCTTGTGCCCATAATTTTACATCATTTATACTACTTGGAGAAAGATTGTTATAGGGAAAACAGGTGATAATCAGGTCTTTGCAGCCAGTCCTTCTTCCTCGATGATGAATTACAATTGAGCTATGAAAATCATCTGCAATATCTCCCAATGTGTTACTATGGCCGGTGGGCCCAGACGAGGGAAAGCTCTGGCTGATCCGGCAATCATCAAAAACGCGGCAATCCTGATCGAAGGCGAAAAAATCCTCGCGATTGGTGATTCAAACGAAATGCTCGAAGCCTATCCCCAGGGTGAAGCAATCGATGCGCTCGGTAAAGCGGTTGTACCCGGTTTTGTCGACCCCCACACGCATTTGATTTGGGCAGGCGATCGTGCCAACGAGTTTGAAATGCGCCTGCAAGGCAAAACCTATATGGAAATCATGGCTGCCGGTGGTGGTATTTTGGCAACTCTGACGGCAACCCGCCAGGCTTCGCTTGAAGAGCTGATTGACCAGGCTGCCGACCGTGCCATGCGTGCCTTTGCTTATGGCACAACCACGATGGAAGCGAAAACCGGATATGGTTTGGACCTTGAAACGGAATTCCGCCAATTGGAGGTGATTTTAGAGCTAAACCGCCAACTGCCAATTGAGCTTGTTCCCACTTATATGGGCGCCCATGCCATCCCCAGCAGTTTCCCCGGCGGAACTCAAGGATATACTGACTGGCTTTGCGAAACAGCTCTGCCCGAGACCAAAAAATGGTGGCTGGAACATGCGCCGGATTACCCCGACTTGCCTTTTGTGGATGTTTTTTGTGAGAAAGACGTTTTTGAAATTGCCGAGACCCGTCAAATTTTGCTCGAAGCAAAACGACTGGGTTTCCCCTTGAAATTACATGCCGACGAATTTGAGAATTTGGGCGGTGCCAGCCTTGCGGTTGAACTTGGCGCTGTTTCGGCAGATCATTTGGTCAAAACCTCAGCTCAGGATATCGAAGCGCTCGGAAAATCTGAGACCGTTGCGGTTTCCTTACCCGGCACGCCTTTTGGCTTGGGGCATAGCGAATATACCCCGGCACGGGCGATAATCGAGGCGGATGGTTACCTGGCTTTGGCGACAGATCTCAACCCGGGTACGACCTGGAATGAGTCGATACAATTCATTCAGGCGCTCGCCAGCCGCTACCTCAAACTTACCCCGGCTGAAGCACTGGCTGCCTCAACCATTAATTCTGCCAAAGCCATTTCGCGCGACCAGAAAATCGGATCCATTGAAGCGGGCAAGCAAGCCGATTTCTTGATTTTGGATGTGGACGATTATCGCAAACTGAGTTATCGATATGGAACAAATTTGGTCAACACCGTTGTGAAAAAAGGCGAATTTTACCCTGTTGAATAGATAGAGTAAGTTCGTAAGCATAAAACCAGAAAAAAGCATGAGAGAAGCTAAGCCTTCTCTCACTTTTTTAATTGGAACAAGAACGGTAGGGGGAGGTCCTAATCAGGAATGCTCAAGCGTCCCTAACCCAGCCAGCCATCCCCGTGCACGCCCCCGCCCGTACACATGTAATAAATTCAGAATCTTATTATTGACCGTTCCAGCATGAGAATTACTGCTCGTTCTATGCCAGACAGGATGTTTTAGGACGAGTGAAGTATACTAAGCATGACAATGCGAATTCAATAAATTTACAAAGGAGAACTTTGATGCACAATTACAGGCAAGTTGCTGAAGATATTTTCAATCTCGGCGCCAACGACAGACGGATTACGATGTTCGAAAACTCTCACCCTGTCCCGCGTGGGATGTCCTACAATTCTTACCTCATTTTGGATGAAAAAACGGTTTTGATGGATGCGGTTGACCGTGCTGTTGCCGATCAGTTTTGGGAAAATTTGCAAGCTGCTCTTGGTGGACGCACTTTGGACTACCTGGTGGTTCAACATATGGAACCCGACCATTGCTCTCAAATACCGAATCTCATTCAAAAATATCCGGAGATGAAGGTCGTTGGCAACAAAAAGACTTTCCAGATGATTAATCAATTTTACGATGTCGACCTCGAAGGACATATGCTTGAAGTCAAAGAAGGAGACGTTTTGGAATTCGGGAAGCGCAAACTCACTTTCTATATGGCGCCGATGGTGCATTGGCCCGAGGTGATGATGAGTTACGAAAGCCACAGCAAAATCTTCTTCTCAGCAGACGCTTTTGGCACATTTGGACCGATTGACGGAAGGCAATTTGCCGATCAATACGGTTTTGAGGACGAATATTTGCCGGAAGCCCGTCGCTATTACACCAGCATCGTCGGTAAATATGGCAGAAACGTGCTTTCGCTGATTGATAAAATTTCCGGACTGAATATTCAAATGATTTGCTCATTGCATGGACCGGTTTGGCGAAAAGATTTGGGCAAAATATTGGAAAAATACCATAAGTGGGCAAGTTATACCCCCGAAGAACGGGGTGTCGTAATTGCTTTCGGATCGGTTTACGGCAATACTGCCTTGGCTGCTGAAATTTTAGCAAACAAACTTGCAGAAGCCGGCGAAGAGAAAATTGTTGTCCATGACGTTTCCAGAGCAGACCCTTCAGAAATTTTGGCTGATTGCTTCAAATATGACCGGATGATTTTTGCTTCTTCAACTTTTAATGCGGAGCTTTTCCCCCATATGGAAAGCGCCTTGCTTGATTTGAAAGCCCACAACCTAACCAAGCGAACGGTTGCACTCGTCGAAAATGGCAGTTGGGCACTCTCGGCTGGGAAGAAAATGCGCGAGATTTTTGAATCGATGAAGGGAATCACGATTTTGGATGAAAGCCATTCGATTAAATCAGCCGTAAAAGTTGGTGATATCGAAGCTCTGGACGCCGTTGTCAAAGCGATTTTAGCGGCATAGCTTATGTTTTCAGATTGAGAATAACCGACCGTCGGCTGTTTATAGTTAACTGAATTAAATGCTTGACAAAACCGAGGGCTTCTTGTTATACTCATTCTTCGCGCCGCATGTATATCCAGGCGCTTAATTATGTTAATTTAGAAGGGTTGTGCCATGAATCATACAGAACTTTTGAAATCTGTGCAAAGTGAAAAGAACGAAAATATTCCTAATCTCTTCCCTGGCGATAATGTCAGTGTCCATTTGAGGATTCGGGAAGGCGACCGCGAACGCATCCAGGAATTTAAAGGCGTGGTTTTGTATGTCCGCGGAAGTGGCAATGATGCTTCTTTCACCGTTCGCCGCGTTGCAAGCAATGGTATCGGCGTAGAGCGTACTTTTTTGCTTTATTCCCCACGTATTGCAAAGGTTGTTGTCGAACGCCACAATAAAGTTCGCCGTGCCCGTTTGTATTTCTTGCGCGAACGCACCGGCAAGAGCGCTCGCCTGAAGCAGCGTTTCTAAGTCGAACGAAGATATTGTTCTCTTTACATTAAAAACCTCTCCGAAAATGGAGAGGTTTTTTCATAACGGCAATTGCTGTTACCAATTCGCTTTAGTTTCTCTTAGGAGACTATAATTAGACTATGAATTTTCAAATTTCTGCAAAATCTCCGATCGCAATCTACGATTCAGGTGTTGGTGGTTTGACTGTTTTAAGAGCAGTTCGAGCACTCTTGCCCAATGAAAAATTAATCTACCTCGCAGACCAGGCGAATGTGCCTTATGGAGAACGCAGTTTGGAAGAAGTTCGCGCCCTGGCAGAGAGGGCAACCTCTTTTATGATGGCGCAAGGGGCAAAGCTGATTGTTGTTGCCTGTAACACGGCATCTGCGGCTGCCTTGAAGGTGTTGAGAAACAACTATCCCGATTTTCCCTTTGTCGGCATGGAACCGGCGGTTAAACCGGCTGCCGAGCAAACGCTGAGCGGCAAAGTGGGCGTTTTGGCCACCCCATCCACTTTTCAAGGCGAGCTTTATGCCTCAGTTGTGGAACGCTTCGCCGGTGACGTGCAGTTATTTCAAGCCACTTGCCCGGGCTTGGTGGAGCAAATTGAAAAAGGTGCCGTGGAATCAGCTGAGACAAGGCGGATCTTGGAGGATGCAATTGATCCGATGCTAAAAGAAGGCGTTGATTCCCTCGTGATGGGCTGCACGCATTTTCCCTTTGCGATCCCCCTGATTCGTCAAATTGCCGGAGAGGATGTGCGTGTTGTCGACCCCGCACCGGCGGTCGCCCGTCAGGTGAAAAGGGTTTTGGAAAGTCGGGATTTGTTAGCCTCAGCTTCACAAAAGAGCGAAATGCAGTTTTTCACCAGCGGAAAGGCTGGGGATTTAGAAGTGTTTTTAGCAAATCTCTTGGATATCCATGCAGGAGTGAAAAGCATCCGATTATCCTAATATCCTAATTCCAATTTTTTAACAAAACATGCAGACGCTTCTTTGCAGGGCAATTTATACGAACCGGACAGCTATCAACTGCTCAGAAAGAGAATCCACGAAACCCGTCCGAAGCTTTCTTGTTCAAATACGACATGTTCCCAGCCTGATATAATAAAAAAATGAAACGCAAGATTCGTGCAGTGCTTCTGCCTCTTATATTTCTAAGCATTTTCAGTTTTTCTGGCTGCTTGGTTGAGCTTGATGCTCCGGCAACGAAAACGATCGAGCCGACGATGCCTGCGACTCTCAGACCCAGCCAAACTCTTACCCCTAGCCCCAGCCCGAGCGAAGCACCGACGCAAACACAGACCATGACAGCCACTTCGACCCCTGCTCCGGTACGCTGGACAATTGAAGAAGGGAATGAGCTGATGGCGATTGCGTTCTACTACGGCATCAGTCTGGAAGATTTATTGGCAGCAAACCCGTCAGTAACCCCCAATTGGATGAGTGTCGGGACGGTTTTGGAAATTCCGGTTACCGCAACCCCACTGCCCACCAATACGGCTACCCCAACACCAACTCAAATCCCGACGCAAACGCCCACGTCTGAGCATCAACCGACGGTCAGCCCGGACTCTTCCGCTCCATTGGAAATTAAGGGCGAACCGGACTGTTACCTAAACCCTTTGGGTGAACTGAATTGTCTGGCATTGCTCCACAACAAAGGCAAAACAAAGCTCGAAAACCCTTCCCTTTCTTTCAAACTTAGTTCTAAAACGAGTGACTATGCAAGCGAATTAGTGGTTTTTGCCCCCCTAAACATCATCCCAGCCGGTGAAAGCCTGCCGGTTTTGGCAACTTTCCCCTCCCCGGTTCCCGAAGATTATGAAATTCAAGTAGAAATCGATTATTGGCTGCCAACTTTGCCGGAAGACATGCGCTATGCCGAGTTTGAGATTCTCTCGGAAAAGATTCAGATTTCCGATAAAAAACTTTTTGCCCAGGTGAGCGGTGAAATCAAGCTCAATAAAGACGAGCGCGACCTCGCCTCGCTTATGATGCTGGCAACGGCTTTTGATGAAGACGGGAAGCCGATTGGTTTTCGAGTCTGGGAAGCTCAATTGCCTTTGAATGCTTCTCAAAACACCCCGTTCAGCACATTTGTTTATAGTTTAGGTCCCGAAATTGCCTCTGTCAGTCTGATGGCAGAAGCGCGCTATCAATCCAATTAAGCCCCATGAGGTGAGCATGAAATCAAGTCTCTTCCCTGAAATCTCCAATAAGACTTATCTGATGGGCATCATCAATCTAACTCCCGACAGCTTTTCGGGTGACGGTTTGCTTAGCCAGGCAGAAACAGAAAGCGCGGCACTTGAGCAAGCCTTGCGCTTTGTCGAAGAAGGTGCCGACGTTTTGGACCTTGGTGCCGAGTCGACCCGTCCGGGTTCGCAAAAACTCAGCACAGCCGAAGAGTTGGAACGCCTCTTGCCGGCTTTGAAACTGATTCGCAAAGAATTGCCCGACACGCTCATTTCCGTTGACACCTACAAGGCAGAAACCGCCCGCCCTTGCCTTGAAGAAGGGGTGGAAATTATTAACGATGTTTGGGGCTTTAAGTTTGACCCGGCAATGGCAGGCTTGGTGGCGGAATTTGGGGCAACTGCTGTCTTGATGCACAACCGCGAAAGCGGTGCGAGGGCAGTCAGCACGGCTTTGGGCGGGCATTATGAAGACGTGGAATATGAGGATATCGTCAGTGAGGTGCGCAGTTGGCTCGCCGAATCAGCAGAAATAGGACGGCAAGCCGGTGTGAGCGAAGATAAAATTATCCTCGATCCCGGAATTGGATTTGGCAAAACCATCGGGCAAAATCTGACCTTGTTAAAGCACCTGGACGCCTTGCTTGACCTCGGTTTCCCACTTTTGCTTGGCATTTCGCGAAAAGGCTTCATCGGTCATACGCTCAATTTGCCGCAAGGTGAACGCCTTGAAGGCAGCTTGGCAGCCAATGCCTGGGGCATTATGCAAGGGGCTTCAATTTTAAGAGTTCACGACGTGAAAGAAAGCTTTCGCCTCGCTCGGATGTTGGATGCGATTAGAAACAGCGACTAAAGCTCAAAAACGAATGGTCAGGCTATAGGTCAGTCCTTCCTTTATAATGTAAAATTAGACTATGAAGAAATGGTTTTTCTCTTCTCTGATACTCTTAGCCCTCTTGCTCATTGGGCTTTCTGCTTGTGTGGCGGAAGAGCCTGATCTGCCCGAAGAAACAGCCACGCCCGAATTGCCCACCGAAGAACCGACAGCGACCATCGATTGGTTTCCGCGCACGCCTACTGCTACGCCAAATCTTTTCCCAAGCCCAACCGTGACTATAGCCCCAAGCGCTACGCCTGAATCGCTCGACATGATAGCCTCAGACGACTTTAGCGATGATTCCCTTTGGCAAACCAGCAGCAGTTCAGCCGGGACGGTAGCCTATTCCAATAATGCGCTCTCCTTAGCTGTGAGCGGTGGGAAAAACAGCCTCGTCAGCCTTTCTTCGCACGAACTGCCCTCCGATTTTTACCTCGAAATCAATCTGGACGCGCAAATGTGCTCCGATGCCGACCAATTTGGCATTCTTCTCTGGAACAACAGCAGTTCCGGCACTTTTCGTATTTGGTTTAGCTGTGATGGCAGGGTGATGGTGGACCGGCTTATTTCCGGAGAATCGACCATCCTCAAGAGATGGGAACCCTTGCGCAGGTTTCAACCCGGTTCGCCGGCAAAAAACCGCATTGGGATTCGCTCTGAAAATAACAGCATCACGGTCTTCGTCAACGATACTGAGCAGTTCACCTATTCACCGCTCAATAAGCTCACCGGTCCGCTGGGAGTAATCGCCCAAAGCTCGGGCGACCTTCCGCTGACAGTCCATATCTCCGATCTCCAAATCCAAAACCCGTAGGCTAAAACTTGCCCAATAGCGTATAATTAAACAGAGTATCTGATTTTGCATGTCCGAGTGACAGATAAGAGGAGAGAATGGATCAAAAACTCAAAATTATCATCCCTATGGCCGGGGCTGGGAGCCGTCTGCGTCCACTCACCTGGAGCCGTCCCAAGCCTTTAGTTTCGCTTGCCGGTGCGACAGTTTTGGATCACCTGCTGGCAACTTTTGAAACTGTTCCCAATTTGGAAGGCGCAGAATTTGTTTTTATTATGTCCCCCGGGCAACAAGAACTGATTGAGCCGTACATGGATAAGATTTATCCTAAATCGGTGGTGCACTATGTTGTGCAAGCTGACAAAAAAGGACAATCTGACGCGCTTTGGCAAGCCCGCGATTACCTCAACGGTCCGGTGTTGATTGTTTTTTCCGACACCTTAATCAAAGTTGATTTTGCCTGCATCTCCAACGAAGAAGTGGATGCTGTCGCCTGGGTGAAGGCTGTGCCCGATCCGCGACGTTTTGGCGTGGTTGAAGTCGATTCGCGCGGTTTGGTTACCCGTCTGATTGAAAAACCAAACGACATGAATAACAACCTGGCTGTCGTTGGTTGTTATTTTTTCAAAGAAGGTGCCCAATTGGCAGAAGCGATTGAAAGCCAAATTGAGCGAAAAACCGCCCTCCGTGGTGAATATTACCTGGCGGATGCGATTAATTTGATGCTCGAAAAGCGGGCTACCATGCGCGTTGAGCGGGTTAACGTCTGGCTCGATGCCGGAACTTCGGAAGCTTTGCTTGATACCAACCGCTATCTTCTGGAACACGGCAAGGCAAACTTTGAAGATCAGGGGATTTACGATGACAATGTCATTATTCCGCCGGTTTTCATCCATCCGGATGCGAGGGTTAACACCTCGATTATTGGGCCCTTTGTTTCCATTGGAGCCGGCAGCATCATCAACAACAGCACCATCAAAGATTCCATCCTCAGCCAGGGGACACATATCACCAATTCTCAATTGGAAGGCTCTTTGCTGGGTTGTGATGTGGTTGTCAACGGCATGAAAGGTAAATTTAACCTGGGAGATAATTCCAGAGCAAATTGGTAAGTAAAACATCAAGTAACTAAAAGGAGAGTTAATGAAAAGTGTTTTATCTAAAAAAGTAGCGGGTTTGAAACCATCCGGTATCCGGAAGTTTTTTGATATCGCCGCTACTATGGAAAATGTCATTTCGCTCGGCATCGGCGAACCTGATTTTGCTACCCCCGAACCGGTTATTCAGGCTGGTATTGACGCACTGCGTAAAGGTGAAACTCACTACACTTCAAATCATGGCCTTCTGGTCTTGCGACAGGCTGTTGCCAGTCATTTGAAGAATCTTTACAACGTCGAATATACCCCTCAAAACGAAATTGTAATGACCGTCGGCGTATCCGAAGCACTCTATCTGGTCTTTGTGGCTACGCTTGATCCCGGCGACGAAGTGATTATCCCAACTCCCTGCTTTGTTTCTTACCAGGCGGAAGTCGAAATGGCCGGTGGTGTACCGGTTGAAGTGGCAACCTTTGTTGAAAACAATTTTGTTCCGAAAATTGAAGACATCGAAGCTGCCATCACCCCAAAAACCAAAATCATTTTCGTCGGCAGCCCAAGCAACCCAACCGGCGCTGTTTATCCACGCGAATTCCTCACTCAGTTAGCACAGCTGGCTGAAAAACATGACCTTTTGGTCATTTCTGACGAAATTTATGATCGCCTAGTCTATGGGGTGGATCATGTTTGCTTTGCAAGCCTCCCGGGTATGCAACAACGCACTATTCTCTTAGGTGGTTTCTCGAAAGCTTATGCCATGACCGGCTGGCGTATCGGTTTCGCCTGCGCTCCGAAAGAAATTTTGGACGGCATGGTTCGCATTCATCAATATTCCGTCATGTCTGCCCCAACCGTTTCGCAATATGCCGCCCTGGCAGCTTTGCAAGTCGGCGAGCCTTATGTTCAGGATATGCTGAAAGAATATGATCGCCGCAGACAATTGGTTGTCAATGGTTTGAATAACATTGGCTTGCCAACCTTTGAGCCGAAAGGCGCTTTTTATGCCTTCCCCGACCTTCGCAAGACCGGTTTGACCGATGACGATTTCTGCAACCGCTTATTGCAAGAAGAACGGGTTGCAATCGTTCCCGGTAATGCCTTCGGCGATTCCGGAAAGGGCTTTGCGCGCGTCTCTTATGCCACATCTTATGCTAACTTGGAAACCGCTCTTGAAAAAATCGAGCGTTTTGTTAAGAATCTTTAAAGTTTCGCAGAGTAACAATTATGCAATCATAAAAGCGTGGGTTGTGACACCCGCGCTTTTTTGATAGAATAGTAGAACACTCATATAATCACAAAAGGAGAGCCCTGCTATGTCAATCGAAATAAGGCCATTAACACCGGACGATTCAGAAGTATTTACTTCTTATGTCAGCGATATGGATTTTCAGCACGCTCCCCATTGGCAGTTTTGCAACTGTCAGTACTATCATGTCAAATGTCAGCCAACTGAGTGGCGCGAACGTTCCGCTGAAGAAAACCGCGAATTGGCTCACGAAAACATCAAAAATGGCATAATGCGTGGCTTTTTGGCATTCGATGGCGAGAAAACTGTTGGCTGGGTAAACGCAAATGACTGGCAAAACTACGCTTTGCTTGATGACGATCAGGAGCTGAAAGATCTCGAAGGCAGAACCGGAATGGTGGTCTGTTTCTTGGTTCATCCCGATTATCGTCAGCAGGGCTTGTCAAAAAGACTGTTGGAGACCGCCGTGGAAGACTTCCGCAATCAAGGTTTTGACCGCGTTGTCGGTCGGCCTTTCTATTGGAGCGTCCGCCCCGAACGGCAATATCACGGCACAGCCGATATGTATGAGGAGCTCGGTTTTCAAAAACATTCGGAAGTCAACGGCGTCGCCACCTACTTGCTGAATTTGAGCTAAGCAAAGCCAAACGACAAAATAAATAAGTTTCCTGATAATCAGGTCAATTAATTCCTTTAGGAAAACGGTTTTCATAAAATCCCTGAAGGACTCTCTTTAAGATGGACAATTTCAATCTCCTCCATTGATGACTGATAAAGCACCACGTTTTAGACAGAAAAATTTGCGTAACGAGAATTGCGGGCAATTTAACCTGAGTTTCTCATTTTGCTGAAACAATCTGTTTTCAACGAGGAAAAGCAATGTTTTCAGGACACTAAATTGAAAACTCAGGGGAGATAACCCCGGCGCCATGAACGTTGAAGATTTCATCGCCTTAGCATTGGATGAGATTGAAAAGAAAATTTAGGTTTGGATAATTCCTGACTTAACAGTAGGCCGGATTCTGTTTTTGAATCCGGCTTAATAATTTGCCAGGATCTTGCCGGCTTGAAAAGCACAAGCCGGCCTACGATAAATTTTTTGCCGGCTTGAAACGCGCAAGTTTGCTTACGAAATAA
>Ga0265295_1005442_pt1 | contig 16234 bp, 8 predicted proteins | sample Munlansysbiofilm_FD_192503 | JGI IMG/M metagenome (GOLD analysis project Ga0265295, IMG submission 192503) | Leachate microbial communities from a municipal landfill in Southern Ontario, Canada - Methane capture system biofilm | ecosystem: Engineered > Solid waste > Landfill > Unclassified ... | reverse complement strand
TCAGGATATGGCCCCGGAGACGGGGATTACCTGCTGAACGTTGCTTGGCTGCAACCGAGAGACGCCGAAAGAGTGCCGGCGGCAGCGTTCGCTAACCAGCAAGGCATTCAGACGGCGGACTGCTCCGAAGGCGGTCAGTGCATCGGCTGGATCAATGACGGGGACTGGGTCCGCTACCAGCAGGTGGACTTCGGCCAAGGTACCGAGGTGGTTACGATTCGAGCCGCGTCTGTCACCAATGGGGGAACCACTGAAGTTCGTCTCGACGCACCGAACGGGAAGCTCCTTGGCACGTGCGCGGTCCCCAACACGGGCGGGTGGCAGTCGTGGCGTTCGTTCGACGTCCAGATCGAGCGGACCAGTGGAGTCCGAACGCTTTACCTAGTGTTCCGCGGACTGCAGTCGCAGCCGTCGGACGTCCGGCTGTGGTGCGCTCAAGTCGACGAGACGAATACGACGATCTGGGCGCAGTTCGAGGACATCAATCCGAACGAGGCCGACGTCGAGATCAACGTCCGTCGGACGGTGTTCTATCCCGCCAGGCCAGGCGTCAACTACCTCACGGTACGCGGCTTTACCATGATGCACGCGGCGACGCCCTGGGCGCCGCCGACGGCCGAGCAGATCGGCCTGATCGGCACGCACTGGAGCAAGGGCTGGATCATCGAGGATTGCGACATCCGCTACTCGACCTGCGTGGGAATCACGCTTGGCAAGCACGGCGATCAATGGGACAACACGTCCGCCAACACCGCCGAGGGCTACGTCAAAACCATCGAGCGGGGACTGGAGCACGGCTGGTCGAAAGAGAACATCGGTCACCACATCGTGCGCAACAACGAAATCTCCCATTGCGAGCAGGCAGGCCTCGTCGGCAGCCTGGGCGCGGTCTTCTGCACGATTACAGACAACGACATTCACGACATCCACATCCGGCAGTTGTTCACGGGCGCTGAGATGGCGGGCATCAAGATTCACGCCGCCATCGACACCGAGATCAGCCGCAACCACATCTACCGCACCTGCCGCGGCATCTGGCTCGACTGGATGGCGCAGGGGGCGCGTGTTACCCGAAACCTGTTGCACGAGAACACCTCGGAAGATCTCTTCGTTGAGGTCAATCATGGGCCCTTCCTCGTCGACAACAACATCTTCCTTTCTCACCGCTCGCTGTGGGACGTGTCACAAGGTGGAGCCTATGCACACAATCTCTTCGCCGGCCGCATCGCGCCGCAACCTGAACTGAACCGCGAGACCCCCTTCCATAAACCCCACTCCACTGAAGTCGCGGGCTTGCTGAACATCTCCGGCGGCGACAACCGATTCTACAACAACGTATTCATCGGCCCCAGCAGTCTGGCCGTCTACGACAAGGCGGCGCGTCGGGTGTTCGCCGAGGGCAACGTCTATCTCCAGGGCGCCGAGCCGTACGCCAACGAGCCGGATTCTGTCCGGCCGGCGCAGTCCGATCCCGATCTCCGAATCGTCGAACAAGGCGAATCCGTGTATTTGCATGCCAGGGTCGATCCCTCATGGAACAACCCGAGGTCCGCCCTGGTTACAACGAAACGCCTGGGACAAGCGGTCGTCTCGAAGGCGGCCTATGAGAACCCCGACGGCACGCCCCTGGCGTTAAGCACGGACTACTTTGGCGAGAAGCGAAACGAGACGGCGCCCTGCCCCGGCCCATTCGAGGATCCGCGAGAAGGCCGAGTCACACTGAAGGTGTGGTGATCCCCTGTGTGCAGCATCGAAACGAACCATCCGAACCTCGTCATTGGAGAAACCATGTCCCGTCGATCACTTGTCTGCCTCGTCATGTTGCTCGTGTGCGTTTTCATACCTGTTTCTGGACGGGCCGGGGAGGTCCTGACGTGCGTCTCGCCCGACGGTCGAAACGTGGTGTCGGTGACGCTCGTCGATGGGGCGCCTCGGTATGACGTTACCTGTGCTGGCAACGCCCTGATTCGCGATTCGGCGCTGGGTCTGAACCTCGACGACCAGCCGTTCGGCGCGTTTGAGATCGTCGGGACGCAGACCGGGTCGGCCGATACGACATGGAAGCCGGTCGTCGGCGAGTGCGAGATCGTTCGCGATTGCTACCACCACCTGACCGTCGAATTGCGGGAAAGAGTCGAGCCGAGACGCCGCCTGCACATCGAGTTCCGCGCCTACGACGAGGGCGTCGCGTTTCGATACGTGCTGCCCGAGCAGCCGGCGCTCGACGGAGCAACGGCCTCCAGCGAGGCCACCGAGTTCCGCTTCGCCGACGACTTCGGGGCCTATCCGATCGCATCGACCGAAGCGCACTACAGCGAGACGCCTACGCCGATCCGTGAGTGCACATCGGTGCTGATCCCCTTGACTATCGAGCTGGGCGACGGCGCGATGGCGTCGCTGTTCGAAGCGCACGTGGCGGACCAACCCCCCTGCGTGCTGAGGCAGAAAGACAGCCGGACCTTGCGCCCGCACTTTCGCAAGGGCAAGCTCACGCTGGCCACGCCGCAGACGCTCACCTGGCGCGGCTTCATCCTGGCGCCGAACGTAGCCGGACTGATCGAGCGGCGCACCCTCGTCGAAAATCTCAATCCGCCTTGCGCAATCGATGACACCTCGTGGATCCAGCCGGGCGTCTTCATCGACAATTGCGGCCCCATCGAGACGGAGAACATCAAGAGGAATATGGACTTCGCCGCCGAATACAACATCGGCTACGTTCACATCGACTGGAGCTGGTACGGCACCGAACGCAAGTGGAGCGACGAAGCCATCGCCCACTTCAAGGAGCACATGCCCGAGAGCACCCGCAAGCGGCTCGAAGGCCACGACTGGATCAAGAACACCAGCGGCAACCCGATGACCGTCGCCAGCGGATACGTGCCCTACCTCCAGTTCCTGACGCGGTTCTATGGATCGATCAGCTACATCGAGCTCGACATGCCCGAGGTCATACGCTACGGCAAGTCCAAAGACGTCGGGCTTTCGCTCTACGTCAATGGCGGCACGCTGAAACCCTATGGCGATCATGACGTCGATCTGGTCTTCGAGACGCTGGCAAGTTGGGGTGTTGTGGCGCTCAAGCCCGGCTTCGTCGCGTGCGACAGCCAGGACGACGTCCAATGGCTGCGCCGGCTCGTCGCGATCGCGGCCGAACACAAGCTGGTCCTGAACATCCACGACGGCTACATCGCCGACGGGATGCGCCGCACCTACCCCAACCTCCTGACGCAGGAAGGCGGCGGTGGACGCGAGACCAACCCACCGGTCACGCACGAGCTAATGCTGCCGTTCACGCGGCACCTGGTCGGCGCCCACGACCACACGCCGACGTTGTACAGTGGCCATGACGGCCGGACCAAGCTATTTGAGATGGCCCAGCTCGTGGTCTACCACGGGGCGCGGCAGTCGGTGCGCAACGTCTATGGCAGCCGCAACCAGTTCGGCCCGGAGATGGAATTTCTCGAACAGGTACCGACCGTCTGGGACGAGGTGCGCGTGCTGAGGGCCGAGCCGGGCGACTGCGTCGTTATCGCCCGGCGCAGCGGACGCCGATGGTTCATCGGCGGGATGAACGACGAAGACGCCCGCCCGATCGAACTGCCGCTCGATTTCCTCAACGAGCGGGTCCCCTACCGCGCTACGATCTTCTCCGACGTTCAGGGCTCGCGCGATGCCCGGCGAACGGTGATGCAGGCGACCGCCGCCGATGTCCTGCACGTGGCGATGGAACCTCGCGGCGGCCTGGCCGTCATTCTTGAACCGACCACGGCCCCGTGAGAAGAGTCCTTAGCCCCCTCAGGCAAACTCGCGCAGCAGAGTGAGGAACTTGCGGTCGAGCTTGCGGCCTCGGAAGTCCTCGTATTGGACGTCAGCCCGGTCGGAATCGAGGATGCCGAAGGAGCCACGGAAGTTCCACAGGGCCCAGCCGAAGCCGGCCTCGGCCCAAACGGAAAGCTGGTCGCGGGCCCAACGGAGCACGACGTCGTGCGGCGTGAATCGATACGCCCCCCACTCGCCCACGTGCACGCCCACGCCGGAGTCGGCGACCTTCTTCCAGGGCAGCACGCGGTCCTCGTACAGCCACCGGCGGTCCTGCATTCGCGGCGTGATGAAGGCCGGACCCTCGCCGGTCGGATCGTACTTCACCGACTCCCGTGTCGGCCGGCCCCAAGCCGTGTCCATTATCTTCAAGACATGCTCTGGCTCATCCTGCGCCACATTCGGATGCAGGCCGATCTCTCTGAGCGTGAGCCAGTCGCCGTCGGCGTTGGTCAGTCGCACCTGCTTCGTACCGGCCGGCACGATTGTCGTGTAGTCACGATCGTAGATGTTCTGATAGGTATTCCACCGCTCGGCAAAGACGACCTCGGTCCACTCGCCGGCGCCCGGGCCCGGACGAAAGTCCTTCTCGAAGATCGTCTGATCGTCCGCCTGCACGCGCAGACGCGCGCGAGTGGAGACCTGGCCCACGCGGACGCGGAGAGCCGTCTGCCGCTCGAAGCGGCCCTCGATAACCAGCGACGAGTGCAACTCGCGATTGCCCGGGCCGTGCAGATGGCCGTTGACCTGAGGGACCGGCCACTGGGGCAGCGGGAATCGGTCGGCGCCGGAGGCCCAACTGGCCTTGTAGTGCGTCAGTCCGAAGGGCTCGTAACCGCGAGTGGACTGGGCAACGCCCTCGGCGGCCAGCGACCGGACCGGATCGCGGCCCCAGTTCAGGCCGTCCGTGATGATCAGCCGGTCGGGATCGGCAGCACGGATGCCGTCGATGGCCTCCCGCACCGCCTTGACGTAGCTGGCCTCGTCGATGTTCGCCGGCTCGTTGACGAGGTTGAAACTGAGTTGCGCCGGCGGGATGTCACGATAGCGCCGCGCGAAATTTGACCATTGAAATGCGAATTGCTTCTGGGCCTCGGCGTCCTTCCACAGGTTCAGCGTGTGCCTGGCAGCGGCATTGACGCTGTAGCCTGGTGCGTTGTGCAGGTTCAAGGAAACGTGGATTCCATACTTGCGGCCGAGTTCGATCGCCCGATCGATGTGCTCGAGCACCGGCTCCTTCAGCGCGTACGCATCGTTGGCATCGGTCCATTGCCGGTAGTCCATCGGCAGGCGAACGAAGTCGAAGCCCCATTCGCTGATCCACTGAAAGTCGCTCTCGCGAAACGGGTCGTTGCGATAGAACTTCTCCAGCAGGTTGAACCCCCGCCATCGCGGAATCGCCCTGCCGCCGCCGGCCCCTTGCGTCTGGCCCGCGCCCAACCCCGCCGACAAGGCTGCCGCCGCCGTCATTCTCAGAAACTCACGTCGATTCGTTCGCATGGTATCCTCCTTGTCAAGTAGACGACCGCCCGTTGATAGCATATTCGGCCGTTCAAAGCAACCATCAGGAACTCTGGTGTGGTCCCATGAGAGGACGACGCCCCCCTGCAACAAGGAGACGAGCGGGGACGCTCGTCCTACTCAGCGGGTTCGGAGCAGGTTGATGAGGTCGTCGGCGGTCAGGGCGTGTGCGGCGTCGGTGCCTTCGAGCAGGGAATCGGCCAGGTCGCGTTTGGCGTGGTGAAGCTGGACGATCTTCTCCTCGATGGTCTCTGCGGCGACGAGGCGGTAGACCGTCACGGGGCGGGTCTGGCCGATGCGATGGGCGCGGTCGCTGGCCTGGTCCTCGACGGCGGGGTTCCACCACGGGTCCATATGAATCACATAGTCGGCGGCAGTGAGGTTCAGACCGAGCCCCCCGGCCTTCAGCGAGATCAGGAACAGATCGCCCTGGCCGTTCTGGAAGGCATCGATGCGTTTCTGCCGCGTCCGGGCGGGCGTGCTGCCGTCGAGATACTGATAGCGAATCTTCTTCGTGTCGAGGTGCTCGCGCAGCAGGCTCAGGTGATCGACGAATTGCGAGAAGACCAGGGCCTTGTGCTGGTTGTCGAGCAGTTCGTCGACCAGTTCGGCAAAGGCCTCCAACTTCGAGCCAGGCAGGCCGCAGTCGGGGACCACCAGACGCGGATTGCAGCAGCAGCGCCGCAGTTTCATCAGCTCGGCCAACACCTGGATATGGGCCTGGCCCTTGTCCATGTCACGGACCCCTTCGAGCCGCTCGAGCGCGCGGCGGCGCAGCGACTCGTGCAGGGCCCGCTCGTCTTCGGTCAGCTCCACCAGGCGCATCACCTCGGTGCGCGCAGGCAGGTCTTCGAGCACCTGCGACTTGGTGCGCCTCAGGATGAACGGCTGGACCAGGGCCTTGAGCGTCGCGCGCGCGGAGGAATCGCGATCGATCTCGATGGGGCGCACAAACCGGTCGCGGAAGCGGTCCTCGGAGCCGAGCAGGCCGGAATTGATGAACCGGAACAGGTTCCACAGCTCGGCGAGCCGATTCTCGATGGGCGTGCCCGTAGAGATCATGCGGAAGTCGCCCACCAGCCCCATCGCCGCCGAAGAGCGCTTCGTCGCGGCGTTCTTGATCGCCTGCGCCTCGTCCAGCACGATCGTCGCGAAGTGCACGTCCTTGATCGCATCGGCCTCCTGCTGGAGCAGCGTATAGGAGCAGATCACCAGATCGAACGGCCCGACGTTCTCCAGCACCTGCTCGCGACGGCCGCGGTCGTCGATCCCAAACCGAATCGGGTGCAACGTCGGAGCGAACCGTTGCGTCTCATTGACCCAGTTGGCGCAAACACTCGTGGGCGCCACCACCAGCGTCGGCCCTCGCGCCGCACGGTGCAGGATCAGGGCCAGGGCCTCGATGGTCTTGCCCAGGCCCATGTCGTCGGCCAGGCAGCCGCCGGCCCCCCATTCGGCCAGGCGGGCCAGCCAGAAGAACCCGTCCTGCTGATAGGGACGCAGCGTCGCCTGGAGCGTCGAGGGAATCGCCGCCTGATACGATTCGATCGCGCGGAACCGCTCGACCCAGTCGTGGAATGCGGCATCGGCCTTGAACCGGCCCACCTCGTCTTTCCACTGCTCCAGCGTAATCGCCGCCAGCGGATGGATGCGAAGGGCCCCGCCTTTGCGTACGGGCTGGCCGCTCATCGAAAGCCCCTGCAACTGCTTTCGAAGCTGGCGCGTCAGCGCGATGTACTGGTTTTTGCCGATGGCGATGAACCGGCCGTTGGCGCTCTCGATCTGGTCGAGGAGCGTCTGCATTTTGATCATCACGTCCCGATCGACCTGCACGGTGGCCTCGACCTCGAACCAGTTCTGGGCCGAGCGGATCGAAAATTGGAACTGTTTGGCGGAGATCGGCCGTACGGTGATCGGATCGCCCTTGGGCCACTCGACTGTCAGCAGTTCGGGCGAAATGCCCTGGAGTTGTTCCAACAGCTCGAGCGCTTCGAGAGGATCGCCGAACGTCCACGTGTAGTCGCAATCCGCTCCCGCCTCGAGCATTGCAACGGCGGCAACCGCTTCGGCGGCACGGGCGGTTTCCTCCTTGAGATTGCGGTGGGCCTGGACGGTCCGCCCGGCAACGGATTCGAGCAGGTGCGAATTGCCCGCGCCGGGCGTAAACGCCCGCTGCGATTCGCCGCCCATAGGAACGACGACCATCTGGACCTGCAAACCCTCTGCGAACCGCTGCAAGCGCAGTCGCGGCCGACAGTCCGGCTCGACCGCCTCGGCCTCCTCGCCGGCCAACGCCACATTCGACTGAATCGCAACGTGCCGGGACAACCCCTGCAGGCGTTTGAGGGCCTCTTCCGAACGGTCCCTGGGGATCGTCACGCCAGTCGGCCCGAGGATCTCTGCCATCTTCCGGTGCACCGCATCGAACTTGACAATTCGCAGCCGGCTCGCGGATTCCCTCTCGATAGCCCAGACGCCATCGCAGTAGTAGGGATCGGGGTAAGGGTCCATCGTAATGTTGAGCTTCTGGCCCTTGGGCATGATGCGCACTTCCGGCGTGCCTCGGACGATCTCCACCGGAATGTCCGGAGCGCCCTCCCAGAAGACGTTCGTATGGCCCACCAGGTGTTGCAGGACCGGGCCGGGGTTCAGGTCCACAGCGTAGTTGTAGCTATAATACCCGCCCGAGCGCCGCCCGGTGGCGCCCGCCAGGGTCGCCTTGTCCTGATCGGTCAGGTAATCCAATCCGCTGATCTCAGGACTCATCAGTCGGTGCAGGGCCACCTCGCGACCGCCCGTCCAGGAACCCTTTTTGGAACGCTTCTGCTCGACCGGCGTGACCAAAATCATGCCTTCTCCGGCATCTGAAAGCCTCCAACCCAAGCGACGCGTATTCTGAGCGACCTCGCCTGCCGCCGACTCGCTTTCCTGTACGAGTTGCTCCAGGGCCCCGATCTGACTTTCCCACATCTCCTTGACGGCCCAGAGTTCGGACAGGTCGCGCGCCGGACTTTGCACGAAGAACGACTCGGCCCGGGCCGCGTACTGCGGCAGCGCCACGCCGAACCGGTCCATCAGTCGCGACAATTGCATCACGGGCCAGCGGGCTCCCCGTTGGTCCCACTGGTCGAGCAGATTCTCCATATCCGCCATCGCTGCGCCGTTGCGGGCCTTGAGGGCCTGGGTATCCGAGGCGTAGAGACCGTACATCATCTGCATCAGACACGTGGCCAGACAGACCAGCGACGGCCCCTGGCGATGCGACGGACGCCACGCAGGCCCGCCCGGCGTCGTACAGCCCTCATAGAAAGACAACAGAGCATCCAGATAGAAGTAGGCGCTGTAGTAGCGAGCATGGGACCCACCCTTGAGGACCCATCCCAGCCAGGTCCGCGCCTGGTGACGATCCTGTCCCGACGTCGGCAGCGACTCGGACTGGACGAGGAGCAGCACGTGCAACAGTCCGGGGAAGCTCCCGAGATAGGCCATCTGGTCTCGTTTGGTCTTTCCCGCGTGCTGCACCGCCCGCTGGTACGCCAGGCGGGCCGCGGACAGGTCGCCACAGAGCAGTTCCAGGGTCCCTCGCATGATATGGGTGTCCAGGTCGGCATACGTGCTGAGCAGAGCCCGTGCCCCGGCAAAATCGCCGGCCAGAATATCCCGTTCAGCAATATGGTTGATGCAGATCTCCAGAGTGGATCTATCGAAGGAATCGCGCTCGGTCAGCACTTTGGACCGTGTGTAGGCGAAGACGGGGCTTTGCAGATTGAGGTCGTATACGGCAGATCGCAAGATGCCATACAGCAGATCGTTACGATAAGGCCCGGCGAGTTCGATGTATTCGGGTCGGAACGGATCGCCGCAGACCTCAAACAGCACGTTGACCAACGATTGCACGCGCTCGTCCTGTTGGCAAAGCTGGGACAGGCGATCCAACGCACCGTGATCGGCTTTCTCCAAGGCCAGAAACGCATCCCGGCAGGCGTGAGAGAACGACTTGAAACGCTGCCGGCGCCACCGATATTCCCAGGAATCGAGCGTCAACTCCGCCGGCACGGCTTTTCGCAGACCGTCTCCGAGACGACGCAGATCGCCCCTGGCCCGGGCGACCTCGATCGCATCGGAACGGACGTCGGCGGGACACTCGGGCGTATTGCCACCGCGCTCGACAATCCAACCTTTCTGTCGAAACACCCGAACGGAAGGTCCAAGCTTCACCGCGGTAATTGCTGAGCCGTCGGGCATGACAACGCCCGCCTGCTTGAGGGCGGCGACCAGATCAGTCCGTGTCAGGGGTCCGAAAGACAACGCGAACATCGTCAGCACCGCACCGTCGAGGCTCGACAACTGTCCCATCGCAGCCAGACGAGAGCCGGGGGCGTGCCCGTGGAGTTTGCCTTCTTCTTTCCGCGTTCGATTTGTGGCGACATCCATCAGGACGTCATCTCCTTCTATTGCAGAGCGCAAGTCACGTGCAGGCGCATCCCACTGATTCGACAAGCCGAGACGCCGAAGAGCCTGGCCCCTGTCCGGCCAGAATACCCTCGACCGCTGCCCCTTACAAGATGCGACGTCGTCATTGACCGCAACAACCTTGCAGAAACCGCAATACGCGGCGGCGTCACGACACGAGAACCGGCCTTGACCGCAGCCCGGCACTTGCCCGCAGAGACAATTTGCCCAAAACAGGTGGATGGCGACGGTGGGAAGTTTTTGCAAACGGCAAAGGGGATGCTACAATGCCGCCTTGTCGCGTGGGTCACGGGCCCACCGCCGAAACGAAAAGGACATGGGTCGATCCTCCCGATTCCGATGAACGTCGGGACGGGACGCATCAGGCCCGCCACAGAAAAGCAGGTTTTGACAATGCCAAGCAACAACACCGAATACACGATTGAGCCGGCAACACGAATCACCCGGCTGCCGCCGTATCTGTTTGGGCGGCTGAACGCCCTCAAGCTCGCCAAGAGACAACAGGGCGCCGACATCATCGATCTGGGAATGGGCAACCCTCAGGATCCAGCCCCCCCGCTGGTCATCGAGAAGCTCTGTGAGGCCGCCCGCGATCCGCGCAACCATCGCTACAGCGCCAGCAAGGGCATCAAGGGCCTGCGGAACGAGATGGCCAAGAAATACGCCCGCAAATGGAACGTCGATCTGGACTGGGAGCATGAGGTCCTGGCGTGTATCGGCTCGAAGGAAGGCTTCAGCCATCTGTGCCTGGCCATGCTGGGGCCGGGCGACACCGCCATCGTCCCCGACCCGGCCTTTCCCATTCACAACTACGGGGTCGCCCTGGCCGGCGGCAACGTCATCACCGTGCCGCTGGGCAACGATCAGAAGTTCCTCGACACCATCGCGATGGTCTGCGAGCATCTGTTCCCCAAACCCAAGCTGCTGATCCTCAACTACCCGCACAACCCGACCACGATGACGGTCGACGAGGGTTTCTTCGAGACCGTGGTCGATCTGGCCAAGCGGTTCAAGTTCGCGGTCATTCACGACTTCGCCTATGGCGAAACCGTCTTCGATGGCTACAAGGCCCCCAGCTTCCTCTCTGCCAAGGGCGCCAAAGACGTCGGCGTCGAGTTCACGACGATGAGCAAGCCCTACAACATGGCTGGCTTTCGCGTCGGGTTCGTCGCCGGCAACCGGCAGATGATCGACTATCTGGCCACGATCAAGGGCTATTACGACTACGGCATCTTCCAGGCGATCCAGATCGCCGGCATCATCGCCATGCGGCACTGCGAGGAGACCATCGCCGCGCAGAACGAGATCTATCGCCTGCGTCGTGACGTCGTGTGCGAGGCCCTCGAACGGATCGGCTGGAGCGTCGAGAAGCCCCGCGCCGGAATGTTCGTCTGGACCCGCGTCCCGGACGAGCACTTGCGGGGCAAAGGCACGATCGACTTCGCGATGGACCTGATGGAGCACGCCGAGGTGGCCATCAGCCCTGGCGGGGCCTTCGGCGAGAACGGCGAAGGCTACTTCCGCATCGCCCTGGTCGAAAACGAGCAGCGCCTGCGCCAGGCGATCCGGAACATCAGCCGATTCCTCCAGGAAAAGCCCATCCGAAAGGCCAAAGCCGTCAAGCAGCCGGATGAAACCTGAGGTCGGGGAGAACGATAGAGGCTGTTCGCCGACTATGGAGACGCCAGCAGGTTTCTGACCTTTTCCAGGACCTCCTTGTCTCCGAGAACGAGCACGACGTCACCTGCCCGGAATTCAGTGCCGCCGTTGGGGACAATGTACTCGCCGTTCCTCTCGATCATGGCGACCAGCGCACCCGGTGGCAGCTTCGCGTGAATGATCGACTGTCCTGCTGCCGCGGAATCGGGCGAGACGGCCAGTTCCACCATCGAGGTGCGGAAGGTCCCTTCCGTCCGGTCGAATTCCAGGGGCATGCGCCACTTGGACCGCAGAGGCCGGTCCAGCTTCAGCCAGTGCGCCACACGCGTCAGTGATCGGCCCTGGAGAAGCACTGAGGCAATGACCACGAAGAAGACGAGATTGAAGATCATCTCGCCCTGCCGGATGCCCGTTGTCATCGGGAATGTCGCCAGCACGATGGGTACGGCCCCGCGCAGTCCTGCCCAGGAGACCAGCAGCTTCTCGCGGACAGTCAATCGGCTGCGGATCAGGCAGGCCCCCACCGCCAACGGCCGGGCCACGAACATCAGAAATGCCGACAGAAGCAGTCCGGACCCGATCAGAGGGGTCAGATGCGAGGGGTAGACCTGCAAACCCAAAGTCAGGAACATCGCGATCTGAGCCAGCCAGGAAAGCCCGTCATGGAATCGCTCGATGCTCCGTTTGTGGATATAGTCGGCGTTGCCCAGCACCAGGCCCGCAATGTAGACCGCCAGGACACCGTTGCCGCGCACCGCCTCCGTCACGCCGAAGACCAACAGGACCAGGGCCATGGTCAGGACCGGATAGAGGCCTTCATACTCCAGACGGATGCGATTGACCAGGCCGCTCATGGCCTTGCCCAGCAGGAACCCCACGGCGCCGCCGATGAGCATCTGTCGGGCGAGCGAGGGAATCGCGGACCACCACGGCAGCGGCGGGTCGCCCAGCAGGCTCAGCATCGTGACCGTCAGGAAGATAGCCATGGGGTCGTTGCTGGCGGATTCCAGTTCGAGCAATGGCTTGAGCTGTCTCTTCAGGCTGACCTGGCGGGAACGGAGCACCGCGAAGATGGCCGCCGCATCGGTGGAGGAGATCACCGAGCCGAGCAACAACCCTTCCAGCCAGGTGAACCCCAGGACCAGGACCGCAAAGGCCCCCACGAAAACCGCCGTCAGAAGGACCCCCAGTGTCGCCAGAATCATGCCGCTGCGAAGCACCGGCCGGACGCTCGGCCAGTCCGTATCCAATCCACCCGCGAACAGAATGTACGACAGCGCGAAGGTACCCAGAAGACGCACGGCGTACGGGTCGTCGAAGTGAATCCCGCCGGGACCTTCGGAGCCCGCCAGCATGCCGACCAGCAGGAACATCAGCAGGGCCGGCACACCCAGACGTTCCGAGGCCTTGCTCGCCAGGATACTGGCCAGCAGCAGGATCGAAACGCCCAGGATCAGATAGGGCGTCGCTATGGCATGGACCAATCCAATCATCGCTTGTTGCCACCTCACCACAAGGCCCGCGCGCTCACATCGCAGCGAGACGCCCGGAGTATAGCAACCTGTGCAGGGAATGCCAACGAAAGGTGGTGCCGGCGCCGATCAGGTCGATATCGCGAGCAGGCGCTGACCGGCTTCCCGGACGAGCACCTGCGAGGCAAGGGCACGATCGATTTGGCGATGGACCTGATGGAGCATGTTGAGGTGGCCATGTGCGTCGGCGATGGAAGCAAGCGGCCCACTTGCCTTCCCGGAGGATTCTGCTATGCTCACCATGTGGGCGAAGTCCTGGAGTCTCTCGACGCCAAGGATATGGCTGGCTTCAGCAGAACGGCAGAGTCTACCAGGTGTTGGAAGCCAGATAGATCCGGTAATGAGTGGACTGCTCTGCCAAGCATCTGCCACCGATCTCGTATCTCGACTGAAAGAGACATGGGTTTCGTCAGAAAGACCTTTGACGCCGTTGCCTGGATGCGCCGGCGACGAACGCAGATTGACGACGAAGACGGGTCCCTGACATGGGAACAGAACCGGCAATGGCCCTACGAACTGGCCCGCCGAGATCCCGTGCTGGCCCACCTGTGCGATGAGACCAGCGCCCCCCCAGGCGCAGTCGTCGGGAGATTCGTGAAGTCGTCGAAGAACTGGTATCTGAAGAAGAGGATTCCCGCCAGGCACATCGACACCGTCGAGGTCTCCCAGCGCCCCACCTGCCTGCTTTTCGGCGACGCCGACCGCCAAATGCTCTTCCCCACCCCCCGCTCCGCCCTCTACCGCGTCCAAAACCTGGGGCAAAATGTCTTGACAGGCCGCAGCGGCTCCCATAGAGTGGCCCCTCCGTATGTGCAAGCTCCCATGGGCGGGGCATCGAATCGCTGAGGAACCCCTCTTACAGACGTGTGAACAGAATAAGGAGAACGCAGATGGCAACAAAGGTGGCAATCAACGGTTTCGGCCGGATCGGCAGAGCGGTCGCACGCATCATCATGCAGCGTAAGGGCGAACTGGAACTGGTCGCGATCAACGACCTGGCCGACACCAAGAGCCTGGCCCACCTGTTCAAGTACGATACCGTGATGGGCCGATGGAACGGGACCGTCGAGGTCAAGGGCGACGACATGGTCATCAACGGCAAGACCGTCAAGGTCCTCGGCGTGCGCAACCCGGCCGAACTGCCGTGGAAAGACATGGGGGTCTCGATCGTCGTGGAGTCCACGGGCATCTTCCGCAGCAAGGAATCGCCTAAGGGCGGCTACGGCGACCACCTGAAGGCCGGCGCCAAGAACGTCGTCCTGACCGTCCCGGCCAAAGACGCCATCGACGCCACCGTGGTGCTGGGCGTCAACGACAAGGACATCACGCCTCAGACCCAGTGCATCTCGAACGCCAGTTGCACAACCAACTGTCTTGCCCCGCTGGCCAAGGCCCTCAACGACGCTTTCGGCATTGAGAAGGGCCTGATGGTCACTGTGCACGGCTACACCAACGATCAAAACGTCTGTGACCAGATCCACAGCGACCTGCGTCGTGCCCGCGCCGCCGCCCAGAACATCATTCCGACGACCACCGGCGCCGCCAAGGCAGTCGGCAAGGTCATCCCGGCATTGAACGGCAAGCTCGACGGCTACGCCCTCCGCGTCCCGGTCATCACCGGAAGCGCCGTCGATCTGGTAGCCGACCTGAAGAAAGAGGTGACCAAGGACGAGGTCAACGCCGCCGTCAAAGCAGCCGCTGAAGGCCCAATGAAAGGCATTCTCGCCTACTGCGACGAACCGATCGTCAGCAGCGACATCATCGGCGATACGCATTCGAGCATCTTCGATTCGCTGTGCACGATGGTCCAGGGCAAGACCGTAAAGGTCGTCAGTTGGTACGACAACGAGTGGGGCTATTCGACCCGCACCGTCGATATCATGGAAAAGATCGCCAAGATCTAATGGACATCGGGCGTCTGCGCCCTGCTCCTGGGGCGCAGACGCTCTTTTTCTTGGCTCAATCACCCACACCGGGCCGGGTCGGAATAGGTCCGATCAGTCCTATGGGACCTATTCGAGTTGTGAGGAACCGCGTCTATGGACAGTAAGCAACTGGAACAGACCCTGGTGCTCATCAAGCCGGATGCCCTGAAGAACTCCGTCACTGGGTTCATTCTCTCGCAGCTATCCGAGTTTCACACCGGGTCGCGCTTCGCCGCCGCCAAGATCGTCAACGTCCACAGGATGCTGGCCGAAGAACACTACGCCGAGCATCGGGGCAAGGCCTTCTATGCGGCGCTGCTCGACTACATCACTGGCGCCGTCCACTACCCTGTGGACGTCTGGAAGCGGCGGGTCATCGCCATCGTCTACCTCGGACCCAACGTGCTCAAGACCGTCCGCGAGATGGCCGGACCGACCAACCCGCACAAGGCCCGCGAAGAGAGACCCGGCTGCCTTCGGGCCCTCGGAACGGTCGTCCCCATCCTCGACGCACAGGGAAACAAGATCGACGACCGCATGGACAACCTGATCCACGCCTCGGCCACATACGAGGACGCCGAGCGGGAGATCAAGCTCTGGTTCCTGCCCCACGACATCCCCCCGTTGATGCGCGCCTACCCCACCGAGGTCTGCCAGACCCACTACTACTACAAGGACGATTGCGTGTACAACACGTACGAGCCCGACAGCGTCTTCCTGCTGGCGCCCGGGGACGTGGTCTGGAAGTCCGACCTCGAGATCCTGCGGCAGCATGCCCAGGGCCAGCCGTCGGAGGGGCAACTGAACAAGGTCGTGGCCAAATATCTCGTCAATCGAACGGCGCAGGAGCAGTAAGATCCCTGGCGTTTCTGCGAAATCGCAGCGGCCCGAAGCCGGCGTCCCGCCGGGGCCGTCCCGGAAAGACGCTTGACAGGCCCCGCGGACGGACATAGTGTTTCACTTCAATCGGTGCTGAGACGGGGCCACGGTATGGTGACTCCGATCATGCGGCTTGACCATAGAAAACGGACTTGTTTTTGGGTTGGATCATGGCGAAAAAGACAGTAGCTGACATCGATGTCAAAGGGAAAAAAGTCCTGATGCGGTGCGATTTCAACGTGCCCCTGGATGAGAACTGCAACATCACCAGCGACGATCGCATTGTCAAGGCCCTGCCGACGATCAAGCACATCCTCGACCACGGCGGCACGCTGATCCTGATGAGCCACCTGGGCCGGCCGAAGGGCGTCCCGGAAGAAAAGTTCTCGCTAAAGCCTGTAGCCAAAAGACTTTCCGAGCTTCTTG
>Ga0265295_1005441_pt1 | contig 16237 bp, 20 predicted proteins | sample Munlansysbiofilm_FD_192503 | JGI IMG/M metagenome (GOLD analysis project Ga0265295, IMG submission 192503) | Leachate microbial communities from a municipal landfill in Southern Ontario, Canada - Methane capture system biofilm | ecosystem: Engineered > Solid waste > Landfill > Unclassified ... | reverse complement strand
CACTATTCAAATAATCACATGAGGGTGTAGCTACCTCCTGATGGTTCATAAATCTATTTAGGCTTCCGCGGGAGGTCTTTTACGATTTAATCTCATTAAGTGCTTGACTTATTATAGTAAGTCTCCTTTTTTATGTTTACGCAATTAGTATAACGAAATAAAAAAAACGGAGATACCAAATCTCCGTCATGATTATGTAAAGTTTTTGTAAACTAAATTTATTTACCCATTTTTTTGTTTAATCTCCGATATGCAAAATATAAGAGGGCTAATGCAAATAAGACACATGCTAGCATAATCCAAATCATGGAAACATCTGCTCCTAAGACTCCGATTTCAGTCGTTCCATAAACAGCACTAATTTCAGTCATCGCCTCTGAGGGTACAAGCAAACTCAATTCTTCGTAAGGACCTTTCAGTAAGACGTTTTTTAAGATAATCGCCATATGTGTGAATGGTACAAGTGATGCGACATAAGCCATGGATTTACCCAATACCACCAAAGGCATATAAATACCACTCACAAAACCTATAAGAGTTCCGAGAATCCCTGACATCGTCCCAAATGCATTTACAGATTTTAAAAGTGTTGTTAGGAAAATCATGATTGACGATGAAATGAAAGTGAATAAAAAAATGTATAGAGATGCGAGTAAAATAGTGCCAACTGAATACCAGTATCCTGAGAAAATACCAACATACAAAATTGTTAAACCCCACATAAAGAGTGTTAATATCGTGGTTACAATAATGGATGAAATATAGTAACTTAAAATAATTTTATATCGTTTGACTGGTGTAACTAAAAATCCATCCAATTTACGATATTCCATGTCATTGATGATACTTCCCATCATCCCAAGTGATAATGACATCGTATTAATCACAATGACTCCGCCCATCATGACACCTGCAACAAGATATGTTTTCAAATTTTCATCGAGTAAATCCATTTCAGAGCCTGAAGTAAATTGTCTTCCGATAAATAAAAAGTATAACGTTAACAAAATCAAAACACTTAAAAACGAAAAGAAAACTGCTGTTTTATCTCTTAAGAAAATCAAAATGTGCCGTTTGGTCAGTGAAATTAAACTATACATTTCTTTCACCTCCGATAACTTTAATAAACACATCATCCATAGTCCCTTTAACAACCTCTAATTGTTTAATATTGTCATGAAATAATGTAATAAGTTTTAGTGCATCTTCAGTTTCGTTAACATGAATCACATATTCATCGGAAACTTTTTCATAATCAATTTGCTTTTCCTCACAAGTTTTAGCAAATAACACTTTATCTTTAGGTACAATCTTCAACCGATCATAACTAAACTGTTCTTTTAAACTCGCTGGTGTTCCTTGAACAATGATTTTACCTTTATTAATAATAACAACATGATCAGCATTTGCTGCTTCTTCCATATAATGTGTGGTTAAAAAAACCGTAATATTCTTTTTTTCTTTCAAATCTTTGATAACTTGCCATACAAGACTTCTTGTTTCAGGATCTAGGCCTGTCGTTGGTTCATCTAGTAATAAAATCTCTGGATTTGAAAATAAAGCTCTTGCAATTTCAGCTCTTCTTTTTTGTCCGCCTGAAAGTGTTTTGAAGTTTTGGTTTTCAAATTCATGTAAATGAAGATATTGAGAAAGTTCTTCATATCTTGCCAAAACTTCTTTTTTAGATTCTAAATACAAAGATCCTCTTAAAAACAAATTTTCTTTTACGGTTAAATAATCATCTAAAACATTTGATTGAAAAACGACACCAATTTTTTCTCTAAAATATTTTTGATTCGATTCACCATTTAGAAAGACCTTACCTTCAGTTTGATCGAGTAATGTCGTAATGATATTAATCGTTGTCGATTTACCCGCACCATTGGGTCCTAAAAATGCAAACAAGCTCCCTCTTCTTACATCAAAAGAAATATGATCAACTGCGCACAATTCACCATAGTATTTGACAAGATCTTTAACACATAAAATAACATCCATGTAACTTCTCCTATATCGTTATGTTTTGTTTTGCATAATAAACCCATAAATTCAATACACCTAATAAAATAGGCACTAACATGACTAAAATGGCATCCCTTACAATGATTATAGACAATATTTGAACAATAACAGTGAACAAAATCAATATAATACCACTTATTCTTTTCCACTTTAATCCAATGAAGGTAAACAAGAATACGATGGGCATCACGATTAACCACATATTATCAAAAAACGTGTACTCATTTTGAGTGAATGGAATTGGACTGCCATATCCTAAATAAAAAGGGATTCCAATGCCTAGTATAATTACAGATAAAACTAGAGAAGCCCACTGTAAAACTTTGATGTCTCTCATTGTTTTACGCCTCCTTAATCATTATACCTAAAAAAAGAAATTACTGTTATATTTTTTATAATTATTACAAAATAATATGTGCTGATTACATAGAAGCATGATATCCTGCGACATATCCGCTTGACCAAGCCCATTGCAAATTATATCCCCCACATAACGCATCAATATCAAGAATTTCACCTGAGAAATATAATCCTTTTGTCAATCTAGATTCCAACGTATGATCATGCACTTCATCAAGTTTTATACCACCGGCAGTGACTTGAGCATCTGTAAAATCTTTACTACCTGTGACCTTGAAACGCCAATCAAATAAAATAGTAAGAAGCTTTTTGTTTTCATCTTTTGTTAGATTTGAAACGATGGTATCTTTATGTATATTAGTCTCTTTTAAAATAGAATCTATAAGTTTTTGATGAATAAGTCCTGTTAATAGTTGTTTAACTTGACGATCTTTCATTTCTTTCATTCGATTGATGATATCTAGTTTTTGAATATAGTTAACTATAATCACTTTAACCCAAATATCTCTATTTTGATTCAATAAATCATTGGCTTTTCTTGAAATTTGGAGAATGCCTGGACCACTTATCCCATACTTAGTGAATAACACATCACTATATTCTGATTGCAAAATATTACCATTTTCAATAAGTTCGACAGTTCCTTTAAACTTCACACCATCTAAATGTTTTAAATACGGACTATCTAAGGTTAATTTAACAAGTGATGGATAAATTGGTGTCAATTGGTGTTTAAATGATTGCGCCAATTGATAGCCACTTCCATCACTTCCAGATTGCGGTAATGCTTTTCCTCCTGTAGAAATGATAATACGATCAGCTTCATAAGTTTTGTCTTGAGTTGTTATGTAGAATATATCGCTTTTTTTAATGATGTTTGTCACAAGAGCATCATAAATGACATTAACACCAAGTCGTTTAATCTCATCCTCAAAAAGAGCGTTAATCGATGAAGCTTGTTCAGACAAGGGATAAGCTTTTCCTTCATCTTCAATTTTGGGATAAATACCTAATTGTTTAAAAAACAATAATGTTTTATCAACACTAAACTGTTCAAAGATTGGAGAAACAAATTCCGGGTGATTGTAATCATTCGAAATGGCATCAACATTTGTAAAATTGCATCGTCCATTACCTGTGGCTAATATCTTTTTCCCGAGTTTCAAATTACGTTCTAAAATAGTGACTAGTGCACCATTTTTTCGTGCTGAAAGAGCAGCCATCATGCCACTTGCTCCACCACCTATAATAATCACTTTTTTGGGTTGCATAAAATCACCTATCTGTTTTTTCTTATTATACCATAATGCCATAACGGATAACCCATCCTTAAAGAGTTAATGTATAATAATATTAATGTTGAAAGGGATTAATCATATGAGACTTTTTATAGGGATAGGCTTAGATCAAAACGTAAAAAATGAACTGATCAATCTTCAAGATGCTTGGTTAGTTCATGCTTCAAAATATCATAAAACGACATTCGATAATATGCATCTAACGTTGAAGTTTTTAGGAGAGGTTAATGCTTCAAAAATTGATGAAATTATGATTGCACTAGATCATAATTTGTCCACTATAAAGACATTTGATATACAAATAGAAGGTATAGGTTCATTTATCCATGATAATGAGCATATATTGTGGGCAGGTATAACAAAGGGAAAAGAAAATCTTTTAGTTTTATATAACAAAGTAGAGGATGCCATCAAATCCATATCTCTTATAACAAATCAAAATAAATTCATACCACATATAACATTAGCAAGACGAGTTTTCTTTGATTATAAGGAAATTCCCCCGCTTCCACTTATATCAGCTCGCCAAAAAATAACAACGATAACATTATTTCATAGTCACCAAGTTGAAGGTAGATTAACATACACACCTATAGGGCACATAACATTAAGATAGGAAATAAAAAAAGCACTTTCTATATTGTAATAAGTGCTTTTTTGTTCTTTATAATTTATTAACTTCATCACAACCTAGTTTTGATAGTTGATATTTACCTCGCTCAAATCTTTCAAACCAACCATAATAGTTTTTTTGGATAATGCTATACGTATTCTCGATTTGAGTTTCTATTTTTAGTGTCTTAGGAGATGCGATGCTCAATTTTTGTAAAGTTTGTGCAATTTTGATAACCTGTTCACGATAAAAAGTCATTCTGATTCCTTTTGACCCGCCTAACACTCTAGTATCTTCTCTTAGCTTAAACTCATTTAATGCTTTCATTTTTTTTCGCTTATTTCTTTCTTTACTTTTAACTACATCATAGTCTAATGCGTCTAAATAAACTTCTGCAACACCATTTTTCACAACAATCAGCCCTAGATTTAATCGTCTTAAAAGTAAATTAAACGACTTCATATTTTTTTGATGGCTTTTGATGGCTTCAAAAGGTACACCTAAGTAAACCTTTTCACAAACTTTAAATCTTTCGATAGCTTGATAGATCAGTTTCAAAGTAATCTTAGTTTTAAGTTCAACAGCAAGCATCAAATCATCTTTGAGTGCCAAAATGTCAATGTCATTGATTTCGCCTTTAACAATAAATCCCTTATCCTCGAGTAAGTATTTAATGGGTGAAAATAACGCTTTTTCTTCCATTTTGATTACTCCTTTATTTTTGGTTTTCCTCTTCCTATATTAAACCTAACGGTTCCATAGACTCCAATAATAATCATAAAAGCTCCAATGAAATGATAATAATTTAATTTCTCATTGAGTAGCCATGCACCAGCAATAATCGCAACAATCGTTGATAAATTAGCATAAATTGATGAGACATGTGCTGGAACTTTAGAAAGTGCAAAATTAACTAGGAAAAAACCACCAATTGAAGCGATAACCCCTAAATATAAAATAGGAACAACAAGTTCAAGATGCGATAGATTCGTAAAATAATCACCCAATCTCGATTCAATACTTAATTGAATAATATATAGGGTGTTGAAAACAAGTGCACCACCAAGCATCATAAAATAGGTTAATTCATATGGTTTAAGCGTTTTAGAAGCATTTCTAGAAGCAATGTTAAATAATGCTGCAGAAATGACAGCACCTAAAAGTAGTAATAGTCCCCAAAGATTCACATCAAGACCGGATGACGATTTCATAATTTGAATGAAAAGCACGCCTGAAACACTTAACAAGATAAAAAATATTTGAATTTTTTTTGGTGCTTCCTTTAAAATTACCGACGATAAAATTGTGACAAAAATAGGAATTAAAGTAATCATCATACCAGCTTCACCACTTGTTGTGAGTCTTATCCCGAAAGTTTCAAAAACAAAGTATAAAATGGGTTGGAAAAGAGCTACTAAAAACAAGTGTTTAAAATGCTTCTTTTCAAATCGAATATGAATTACTTTGAACCGTCTAAGAATTTCTAATACAATAATCGCAATTAAAAACCGATACGCGATTAATCCAATTGGACGTACATAATCTAGAGCAACTTTAGAAAACATAAAGGTAAAACCAAAAATGGTTGCATAAATCACACCAGCTAAATGCACATTTCGTCTCATGTTTTCTCCTTGATTTAAGTTTAATTTTTCTCTATTGTATTTAATTCTTCTGCTTGAGTTAATTCTAGCTCTTCTGTTTGACTTATATGGACTTTAGGTTTAAAGTCGATTCTCTTATACATAATCATTCCAACAGGAATAATTAATATGTTTGATATTAACATGGCATACCAAATACCCGATGATCCTAAATCAGTAAACAATTTAAAGAAATATACCAATGGAATTCTTAGAATCCATAATCTAGTGATGGTAAAAATTAATGTAAACTTCGTATTACCTGTTCCATTAAATGTCCCTACATACGTTTGAAAGATACCCATTAAAGGTAGTCCAATAAGTAAGTAAAACATATATTCAACAGCCAAACTTAATGTGACAGGGTCATCTTCAATAAACGGAGAAACCGCAGCTTCACGGATGAATAAGAACACCAAACTACCTAAAGCCATAATGCCAGCTGATAAAATCAGGGCTTTTTTAAATGTTTCTCGAGCTCTTGTTATATTTTTGTTCCCAATATTTTGGCCTAGATAAGCAGACAATACAGCTCCGATAGCCATGACAGGATGTAAAATAAGACTACTTACTCGATTTCCCACACCAAAAGCGGCAACCGTTTGAACACCATATGAAACGATAATACCGTTCATGATTGCAAATCCTATTGCAGTAAATGATTGGCCAAGCGATGCTGGAATCGCAGTTTTGATAATTCTATGACTGACTTCTTTATCTAGGCTCATGTATCTGTGATCAATGGTTACCCCATTTTTTGACTTAAAGAGTTGGAGTAAACCAAATGGCATGATAATAACATTAGCGATTAAAGTTGCATAAGCTGCACCAGCGACACCTAAATTAACAGTTGAAATCAAAATAGGCGATAAAATGATATTTACAACAACAGTGATGACGCCATAAATAACTGGTGTCACGGTATCCCCTGATGATTGTCTTATGGATGTGAATGCAAAGAATAAAAATACGACCGGTAATTCAAATGAACGTATTTTTAAATATTTCACACTATTTTCAAGGACAAAACCTTCAGTTCCCATAAGCTTCATGATAGGTTCTGCGGAGAAATATGAAAACACATTTAAAATAACACCTAAGATTAACGCTATAATAACTAGATTAGTTGCATATTTTCTTGCACTTTCAACTTGATTTGATCCCACATGTTGACTTATAAGTGCAGTACCTGCTGCACTAAGTCCTATACCTAATGAAATAAATGTGAATACGATTGGAAATGTTAAGGAAATTGAACTCACAGCATCCGCTGAAAATCCCGGTATTTTGCTTACAAAATACATATCAATGACATCATGGATTGTTTTAATAAAATTATTGAGCATTAATGGAATTGCTAGTAAAAAAAGACCCTTATAAATATTAGGATCGTGTAAAATTAAATGTCTTTTTCTTTCGTCTTTAGTCACTAAAATCACCTGCTAACAAAAAGCATTATAGCATAGATTTAGTCAAATGTTAATGACTTTTTATGAAATAAACCCATCATCTAAAATGAATGACGTTATGTACTCAAAAGGAGTTATCTCCAGTGTATTTGAAGACGAACTCACTTTATAGTTAATCTTATGATCAATGAACGCACACTCTAAATGATAAATGGCAATACCCATATCTAGATATTGAATATCAAAGGGTAGTTTTTCAGCATATTTAGGTGTTCTATCAAGATAAAGATGAATCTCATTATTCTTAATTAAAAACCGCCATGGCTGCTTATTGGATGCTGATGGAGCAAGTTGAACATACCTAAAAATCTGATGAAGAACTAGATGATCTTCGTTGAGATTATGACTGAAATCATTTATAAAAACAAACTCATCTATTCTTTTTCTTCGATTGGATTTTGCAGCAATACGTATGATTTTTTCAGTGTATGATTTTTCATCTTCATAACCTACTGGAGAAATCGCCGGTATAAATTCATCATTTATACAAAAGTGACTAAACTGTGAACGATGAAATGTTCCACCAAGCCACACTGTTCCAAATTGAAGTTCAGTCAACTCTAATATTAGTTTTTCAAAAATATACCCAAAATCAATGATTTCATTTTTAGAATTCTTAGTCGAAGCTCCAAAATAAGCTGGTGCATTTTTTATAAATCCGTAAGTCCCTATTCTTTCTTGCTCCTTAATGTTATTTTGCGTGAGAAAAAAGGGATGGATTAAAGAACCAAATGGTCCAACCCATGTTTTTGATTTTTCTAAGAGTTTAGTAATCTTAAATTCATCTACTTTATTTAGCGATGTGTTTTTATATGTCCTGATGGAAACTCTTTGCTCAATTTGATTAATATACATTAAATTTTATGTCCTTCTTCAGGGACAATGCAGATAAATTTAAACATCTTACTAGAAGCATTTCTAAATTGATGAAGTTCGTTACCAGGTACATAGGCATATGATCCACTTGTCACAGGATGAACTTCTCCATTAATCATAAGCTCCCCATCACCTTCAACAATATAATTAATGTGTGGCCAAGGATGACTGTGCTTTGGTGTATACCCAAATGATCCAACTTCAACTAGGCGCATCACATATCCATCCCATCCCTCTTTAGGTGAAACTAGCACTTTCATAGAGGCTTCTTTAATATCTGGATGTGTCATGTTAATTGAATCTAAATTCTTTATATGTCCTACCATAATGATTCCCACCTTTTTTATGTATATAATTGATATGATTTTGCGATACGATCATAATACTCAACACCCTTTAATAATACTTTTTCATCAAAATTAAATTTTGAATGATGTAAAGGATAGGTGTATTCTTTTATAACATTTTTAGTTCCCAACATGATGAACATACCAGGGACTTCTTTTTGATAAAAACTAAAATCTTCTGAAACTGTCATTTTTTCTATGACATTATACTCAGATTTATCAAATTGGTTTATAACATGTTGATATATATCTAAATCGTTATACACTACTGGATAAAAATCTTGGAAGTCTTTTTCAATTTTGACATCAAATGATTGTTCAATTCCTTTTTCTATTGATGCCATTCTCTGTTTGATATGTTCAAACACCTCATCATTGAATGCTCTAACAGTTCCTTTAATTTTGACCTTAGAGGCAATAATGTTTCTTGCTTCTCCACCTTCTATAGTTCCTACCGTTAAAACACATGGTTCTAATGGATTAATATTTCTGCTTATGATTGTATGGTATTGACTAATTAAATGGCTTGTAGTAAGTATAGCATCATGACCATGGTGAGGTTGAGCTCCATGTGAACTCTTGCCGGTTAAGGTCAAATTAAACTCTCCGTTTCTTGCCATCATTGCTCCAGAAACGAAGCCAAATTTAGATTCCTCTAGTTCTGGATACAAGTGGATTCCAAATATTTTAATAACGTTAAATCGCTTTAGAAAGCCTTCTTCGATAATAACTTTAGCACCTCCAGGAAACTCTTCAGCAGGTTGAAAAATGAGCATAATGCCGTGGTGTTTAAGTTCAATATCTTTGATTTTATGAGCAAATCCTAAGAGCATTGCCATATGGCCATCATGTCCACATGCATGCATTTTACCTTGAAATCTAGATTTAAAGTCAACATTTGTTTCCTCTGTTACAGGTAGTGCATCCATATCAGATCTAAAAGCAATCGTTTGATTTGTGGTGCCATGCTTAATAGCAATTATGCCTGTTTTAGCAGTGACATATGCTTCAAAACCCATGTTTATCAAAAGCTTCATTACGTATTCATGGGTCATCAGAAGATCAAAAGATAGTTCTGGAATTTGATGTAAATCTCTTCTTATTTTAGTCAAAAATTCTAACATGTCATTCTCCTTTATGTGTAATAACTAATTAAAAATAATACAATAATATGAAAAGGATAGTATAGATAAAAGAATTTCATTTTATATTTTCCTAGTAATCCATTATACTCATGGATAAATACAATGGAAGTAATTGCGAATAACTGAATTAAGTTAATCCCCCTAAATCCTTCTTGCGGGAGTACAAGTGGTAATAAACTATATAATATCGTTAAAGTTATAAATGCTAACTCCTTATGTCTCATATCTTTTAGAAGCCCAAATGCCAAAATGATACCAAAACCATAAATACTATAAGATGAAAAATAAGATAATATGAGTAAAGGTATTAGAAGAAATATGCCTTTTTTATGATAATGATCAATCACATATAATCCTAAAAATCCTAAGATCATCGTCCACATGATATTGACTAATGCCACACGATTTTCCAAAAATGGAATATGTGTCATGTTAACACCATAGATCAAATAAATGACATATAAAATGGCTTCAAAAATAATGGCTAAACCTAGTAACCTCATAAAATATCTTTTTATATTTTTAGTGTGAAAATATCCTTCAGCAATCATGAAAGCAAAGATTGGAAAAGCAAGTCTACCAATCAAGCGAAAATAGACATACGCTTCAGAAGTGTTTGGAATGAGAAAAAAACCGATATGATCGATCGTCATAGTAACAAGCGCCATGATTTTTAGTTCCATACGGTTCATCCCTACACCACCATTCAATCTTATTATAGCATCTTCAAATGATTAAAAGATAAACCTAACTCTATAAAAAAAGGAGAATATGAATTCTCCTTCTACATGATATCTTTCATTTTTTTAGCAATGATTCCCGCTGCTTTTTTTGGCATTAACCGGTATAGTCTGTCCATCATCACTGCATCGCTACCCGCAAGGACACGATACTTGTTTTTCTCCATACCTTCTATGATGATAATGGCTGCTTCTTCTGGTTTTAAGACTTTATATTTAGAGGCTTGATCACCGTTTGCTAATTTTGACATGTCCACACCAGAATTTCCTGTGATATTAGTTGCTACTCCACCTGGGAACACCACGGTGACATGCACATTCGTATCCATAAGTTCAGAATGTAGCCCTTCTGTCATTAGTTTAACAGCTGCCTTTGAGGCACCATAAATCGATTGTCCTGGTACAGGTAAAAATCCACCCATACTTGAAATATTCACGATATGACCTTCGGGTCTTTCAAGTAAATGAGGTAAAAAAGATTTCACCATATAAAGCGTACCATAAAAGTTTATATCCATGACTTGCTTAATCTTTTCATATGATAATTCGCTAATCGGTACAAATGCATGAATAATCCCTGCATTATTGATAATACCATCGACAGCACCATGGGTTTTAATCACTTTTTCTGGGAGGGCTTCAACTTCCTCAAGATTAGTTAGATTGAGGGGATAAATCGATAATTTATCGCCTGCGTTAGCAGTTTTTATAAGATCTTTTAATGCTTTTTCATTTAAATCAACGGCTGCTACTGTTGCTCCCTTGGATAAAAGGTTTTTGACAAGGGCACTCCCTATACCCCCACCTGCACCAGTTACCACGATGACTTTGTTCATCACTTTCATAGGTATTTCCTCCTTTAAGTGTATCAATACACTGTTTTGAGTTAACCACTTTAATTCAAAGGTGATTGGTTCATCAATTAACTTTATATTATCTTATCATATTTCACTAAAAAGTATACATTTGCTGCGAAAATCTAATGGAAATATCTTTTCAAATGTTGCAAACTTATATAATATTAACCGCATACACTTATGAAAAAAAAGAAGAAACGGATTCTTCTTTTATAGTCATGAAATATAAAATTTTTTTAAACTTAAAGCAGTTTTTCTCTAAGTTTTGCTGAAACAATATCTACCAAAATAACCGTAATTACAATCGTAATCATTATCATACCTAATACGTTCCAGTTTGCATTTTGTCCAGCTAAAGTAATAAGTGTGCCTAATCCACCAGCTCCTACAACACCTAAAATGGTGGCAGATCTCACATTGATATCTAGACGATATAAAGCAACCGATGAAAAATCAGCAGCAACTTGAGGTAATACTGCAAATCTAATTTTCTGCAATAATGAGGCACCAACTGCATCAAGAGCTTCAATCGGACTGCGATCCATATTATCAATCATTTCGGCAAAGAGTTTTCCAATCATACCGATCGAGTGTAGACCAATAACAAGGACACCGGTAAACGCGTTCATACCAAATCCTTTAATTAAAATCAAACCTAAAATGATCTCAGGAAATACGCGAATAATTACAAGTAATGTTTCACCAATGCGTGATCCAATTTTACCAGAAATGTTTTTACTTGCTAGAAAACCAAATGGGAGTGCTAGAATTGCACCTATCAATGTCCCTAGAAAACCAATGGCTAGCGTTTCAATTGCTAAAAACGAAATACCTTCTGTAAATCGGTATGACCCAAAACCAATTAAGAATTCCCAATTAATATCGGTCATTTGTCTAGCCATTTCGCGAAGGGTATATCCAGCCATTTCAAGTCTTGTCCAGTTAATTTGAGCACCATTGAATGATATACCAACTAAGACAATCACAGCAACAAAAATGATTAAGTTTAAAATCCATATTTTGGGTTTTTGTTTTAACTTCTTCTCTAATAGTGTCATTGTAATTTACCTCGCGCATAATTAGAAATAAATTGAATGATTAAAACGACACCAAGCATTAAAATAACCGTCGCACCAACTCGTTCATAGTACTGACCGGCACTTTCAACAATAACAGTTCCCAATCCACCTGCTCCAAAGTATCCGAAAATAGCTGAAGCACGGACATTGATTTCGAAAATATAAATCAAGTAGCTAATATACACCGGAAAAACTTGAGGTAAAATAGCACGCACAAATGCTTGAGTTTTAGTTGCTCCTGTTGATTCTAATGCTTCATAAGGGCTCATATCAACGGTTTCAATAATCTCAAATAGCATTTTCGCCATAATTCCGAAAGAAAATCCAGTAATCGCCATAAGACCAGGTAGTACACCAATTCCAACTAAATAAACAGCCAAAATGGCAAGTAACATCACGGGAATTGTTCGATATAAATTTAAAAATGTTCGAACGGGTATTCGAATCCATTTAATTTTCGTAATATTTTTAGCAGACAATACTGCTACAGGAATAGCAATAATTGATCCAATAATGGTTCCACCAAAAGCCATTGACAATGTTTCAACTAAAGGTCCCCTTAAGGTTAACATATAACCGAAATAGTCACCCCAATTTTGATATTGTCTAGGTGTAAACATTTTGACAAGAATTTCTCCTAAAACACTTAAGTTAAAGAAGGGTCTACGTGAAAAAATGAAAAGCGAGAAAAATAGAACTAAAACAAGGAGCGTGCCTAACACGATCCAAATTTTATTAAATGGTTTTTTGATAACTGCTCCCGATGGTAGGTTAAATTGCTTCATCGATATCACCTAAGAGCTCATCTGATTTCAATGAACGACCATAGATGTGAACGAGCATGTCATCCGAGACTTTATCTGCAGGACCATCATAAACGATTTCACCTGCTTTAATACCAATGATACGTGTCGCATATTTAAGAGCTAAATCGACATGGTGCATATTCGCAACAACAGTAATGCCAAAATCTCGATTAATTCGTTTAAAATCATCCATCACATAGATAGTCGTAATTGGGTCGAGTGAAGCGACCGGTTCATCCGCCAAAATAATCTTAGGTTTTTGAGCAAGTGCTCTTGCAAGTGCAACACGTTGTTGCTGACCACCAGAAAGCTGATCTGCACGAATAAACGCTTTATCTAAAATACCTAAAGTTTCAATCGCCTCTAGTGCAATTAGCTTGTCTTCTTTTGGAAACAAGCCAAATATAGTCTTAAAGGTAGAGTGGTATGCCACTCTACCTGCTAAGACATTATTATACACTGACGTTCTTTTGACGAGATTGAACGATTGAAATATCATACCTATGTTTCTTCTGAGCATTCTGAGTTTAACACCTGTTAATGATGAGACTTCAACGTCATCGATGAATATTTGTCCACCTGTTGACTCAATCATTTTATTAATTAATCTTAACAGGGTTGATTTTCCTGCACCAGATAAACCAATGATTGCTACAAATTCGCCATCCTTGATTTCCAGGTTAACATTTTTTAATGCTTCCACACCATTCGGATAGGTTTTTGCAACATTTATGAATTTTATCAATATATTCAGTCCAATCTTGTTTAGTTTTATTTATTATTCGGGAAAATCTTCAGGATGTAAGAACTTCCAAACTGCTCTTTCTCCATCATAATCTTCATCTTTAGCTTTTAAATAACCAGTATGATTATAAATTTGAAGTGCTGCTGCACCAGTTTCAGTTCCAAGAGCTGCAATAAATGCATTAGCAATTGCTTCACGAAGTTCATCAGATAGAGTCGAAACAGTTGTGATTGTATCATTATAAATTTGTGGAGTCAATGCGACAACTTTTGTTTCAGAGAAAGGAGTTTTCCCTGGATTTGCTTCCATCCATGCATTGTATGCACTTTCATGTAAACGTGCATCTAAGAATGTAAACACTGCATCTACTTCATTATTAAGAAGTGCTAACACTGAATTTTGGTGACCAGATACAGTTTGAGCTTTGACTTCGCCGTTAGCTGCATTTGGTGTGCCAGATACAAATTTTAGACCATTTTCTTGAAGTAACATAGTTGGATAAACATAACCTGAACCAGATGTAGTTCCTTGAGTTCCAACTGTTTTACCTTTAATTTGTTCCACCCATCCACCATCTTTCCATGCATCATAGTCAGCATTTCTAACTAATAACATTGAAGGATATGATGATGTTTTTCCAGTTGGATGTAATGCTGCAGTATAACCTGGTGCATTTACATTAGCAATCCAATCTTCGTTTGATAATTGATTGCCTTGTGCATCAAGTTGGGCAACGTAAGCATTACGAACAGAAGTTAATAATACATTGAATTTTTCTGGATAAGTAAGTGATGCGAATGCATATTGTTGAGCAGTTAAAAACCCAACATGTACAGTTCCAGAATCCATTGCTTCAACAACCGCTTGATAAGTTGTTCCAATCGAAATTGCGACTTTGATTTCAAAACCTGCTTTTGCGAGTTCCTCTTCTAAGATGCCTTCTAAATCTCTAAGCTTGGTTAACATTGCTGTATCAATCGATGATGATGGTACGAACTGAATGTAAAGTGTCGTTGGATCTCCATCTTCTGGTTGACAAGCAATTAAAGCAACTGCAAAAAATAATGCGACTAAAAACATATACAGCTTCTTCATTTTTCTTCCTCTTTTTCCTCTATTTTTGATACTTACATTCTTTTAGAATGAACATAATTATCAATGTCATTATACCCCTAAAATCTAATCAATGTCAACGAAGGAAAATTATTAAATTTCCATCGTATTGAAATCAAATCTTGTCCACCAAAAAGTTTAATTGAAAATAACATGCACAATAATTAACAAAAAAGTCATTAGAGCCATCACTTTATGAACTAAAAATAATTTATTGTTTTTCAATCGATAAAACAAAATTCCCAGAATTCCTGTTGAAATTAAAGATATTAAAACACGTTAACCTGTTATACGTAAATCTTGATTTGAAATCGCAATGATAATATGAATGATGGCTGTCAAAACTGATAGCATACCAAATATCTTATGCTTACTAGCAATCCATTTAACGACACCTAAATCCGTGTATTTTGGCATCATATTCAGTCCAGCTAAAATTGCAAAAATAACAATTAATACTCCTGTAATAAACATATTTCAATCTCCTTTTATCCATGATTAGTCTTAGTATATAACAAAAAAAGCTAGATGAACTAGCTAATTTAGTCATTGATGGTATTCCCCATATATACATACACAAGAAATCCGTAAATATATCATTCAAAATAAACTTTAAAGATTATAAACTACTTCATGCTCATATTGAGCTTAACAGAAAGGCGTAAATCCCAACACACAAATCCATTTGAAACTCTTAAATCGTTTAAACTTAAATCCATATATGGGGAATACACCTCCACTATATCATAGAATATGATTAATGTAAAATCAATTTGCTTTTTATCCGATTTCTTTGATTGTACCATTTCGATAGGCTTCAAGTAATTTATATAAATCTTGGATTCTTTCACCAATCTCATTACCTTGATCCGTATCATATATATAGGTTCTTCGTGTATTCAATTCCTCACTTCTAGTCACAGAAACAATATCCTTCTCCTTTTGAATCAGCGCATGATACGTATCAAATCTTTCATGTGATACTAAAAAGTAGGCGTGAGAGTCACTAATTAAGCTATATCCACCCATCGATGTTGTGTCCGCATATTGCTTACTCATGCCACCATCAATCGAGTAAATCCGATGATTACCTAAAATGACTTGATCGCCTTTTGTAATATCCA
>Ga0265295_1005437_pt1 | contig 16242 bp, 15 predicted proteins | sample Munlansysbiofilm_FD_192503 | JGI IMG/M metagenome (GOLD analysis project Ga0265295, IMG submission 192503) | Leachate microbial communities from a municipal landfill in Southern Ontario, Canada - Methane capture system biofilm | ecosystem: Engineered > Solid waste > Landfill > Unclassified ... | reverse complement strand
CATTTCTTTCAAAAAATTGTAAACCGGGGCTGAAGCAATGGACATTCCATCAAGCATTTCAATCACTTCATTCGTGTCAAGTTTAAATGAACCTGCAGCCGTTGTATGGCTATATATAAAGCGAATGATTGGATTGGATGATATCAACATGGCTAGTGTACCGCCTATATCGCCCATCGAGGGCCTGTCAATATTACTCAATCCAAAAATGGCATTTATGCTTGTGCCCTTTCCCGGTGTTGAACTTATGCTCATATTGCCTCCGGTGCGCTCAGCATTTTGCTTTAATAGCGGCAATCCCATACCCACTTTCCGGGTTGTGCGTGAAGTGAAAAATGGATCAGTAACTCTACCCAAATCATCAGCATTAATGCCGCGGCCATTGTCTGTGATCTCAATGAGGTATTGATCTTTACCCTGGTTTTCCAGAATACTGATCTTAATTTCAGTAGCCCCGGCAGAAATACTGTTTTGAACAATGTCGAGAATATGCAGCGAAAGATCCTTCATGCAGCAATCACCTCCCTTCCGTTTTTGTGCTGTAAGGCCATCCTGAATTCATCAAAGCAGGGTGTATCCATACGATAATACGTATAGGACGTACCAATGAGATCAGGTTGGTGTGCGTCTGAATTCCTTATGAAGGTACTGTTTATCAGGTTTGGATAAACCGCCAGGAAACTTTTTGTCGGGGTGTGTTTCGACAGTTCAAATGCATCCACCGGCAAGTCAGCAGGGATGAATCCCAATTGACTGGTCAAACTGTATTTTGGCTTATCAATGTGCGCAGGTATGAAAATACCGCCATGTCTGCGTACCTCTTTTTCAATCTCGTTTATTCCTTTATTTAAGCCCGTAATCAGCAGAAAGTCCTCCTCATAAACAATGTTTTCACTTTTATCGACCACCACTTGATAGCCGAAAAGATCAGGATCATTCTTTATTTTTGGTAAATGCTCATCCAGGTATTGCTGAAAAGCATCAAGGGCGTCAAGATGCTCGAAGAAAGCCAGGCAATGAACCTCTTCACGGGTAGTAATTTCAACGCCTGTAAAAACCTTAAGCCCCGTTTCATCGGCAGCTTCAATCACCTGCCGGCATTGACGGGTTGAGTTATGATCGGTAATACCTATAATGTCGAGTTGCTGATCCAAAGCAGCCTGCACAATATTTCCCGGGCTCATCTCCAGGCTTCCGCAGGGGGAGAGTACGGTATGTATGTGTAAATCGGCTTTAAACAGCTTCATCTGCGTATTACTTTTTTAACAGTTCGTAAAGTTTTCCAATTAGGGTAAAGGCATCCTCGGAAGTGCCGAGTACAGGAATGCCTTCTTCATCACTCTGTGCAGCCATATCAGGCTCGGGCTGCAGATCTTTGACAAGAATCACTGCAGCCAGGTCTTTAAGTGAGGCAATGGCCATCACGTTTTTATGTGTCTGCAAGGTAATCCAGGCTTCCCCTGATTTAGCATGACCCATAACATCGCTCAGCAAGTCAGAAGCATAGCCAAAGCTGATTTCATTGCTTAGTCCGGAAGCTCCGCTGAGTACCTTTAAATTAAGCTTTTCTGCAATCTCTTTTACATTCATGTTATAGTCCTTTAAGGTCTCTGTATTTATTTGTCTTACCAAACCCCCAGATTTTTTGCATAATCTTTATGCTTTCCTCCAGGCTGAGTTCGCCTTTTTGTTCGAGTATTTTCTGAATAAAAACACAATCGTGTAATTGGGCTTCATTCAATGCAATATCCCTTGCCAGCGCCTGGCAGCTTGGAGCACCACAAACACCACAATCTACCCTAGGAAGCAATTGCATAATCCGGTTCACCTTTTCCATCTTCCGCATGGCCTCAGCAATGTTGTCGTCCAGCTTCATAATAGGGCGTGGTTTTACCTCCTCTATATTAATGTGCTTCCTGATCTCAGCATGGTTCTCGCGGATGTGTCTGAAGCCATCAGGATGATCGCTGGAAGGTGGATCAGGGGTGTTGGTTTTGTGGTTTCGTAACCGCTCGGCCGTTAAAAAGCGGTTGCTAACGGTAAGTACTCCACCGGCACAACTTTCGTCACATGCCCTGAGTTCTACAAAATCAACATCGTTGATTTCATCATCTTCAAGTTTCTCAAGAAAATCAATCACATTGTTAATTTCATCAATAGCGAGGGTGCGACCTTTGGCCAAAGGAGCTTCTCCATTGGTAAGTGCCCAGCATCGGGCCGTGGCAGGGAGATCAGTGTATACCGGTAAAGAGCAACTTTGATTGTTTCGTGTTTTAACTTTACGGTAAACTTTATTAAAGAGCACATCCATGTTGATTACCCCGCTTATTGGCGATTGGTCTTCACCAACGGGATCTTTAATGGCTGCGATTTTGGCAGCGCAAGGGGTAATGTAAAATATGCCTGCTTCTTTATCGCTTATGCCTTTTCTCCGCATTTCCTCCCTAATGTGTAAGGCGGAAATATCCAGGGGTGGTTTAAGTAAAAGAATGTTATCAACCAGCGCTGGAAACTTAACCTGAATCAATCTGACAATGGCCGGACAAAAGCTCGAAATCAGCGGTTTGCTGATACCGGGTTTGTCGGCATATTCATTCATCGCTTCCTGAAGCAGGGCAGTGCCATTTTCCACTTCATACACATGGGTAAATCCAAGGTCGAGTAGTACACTGAACATTTGCTGTGGGGAAACATCTTCAGGAAATTGTCCGGTAAATATAGCAGGAACAAGAGCAATCCGGTATTTGTAATCAAAGATGTGGTTGAAGTCGTCGTGATCGATAATAATTGCACTTACCGGACAAACCCTGAAACACTCTCCGCAATCCACGCAGCGGTCGCCATATAAAATTGCTTTACCATTGCGTACCCTGATTGCTTCAGTAGGACACACATTCATACAATGAGAGCATCCGATACACAGATCCTCTCTTATTTTTAATGCATGATGAAAATTATTGTGTTCCACAGTTTACTTTTTTAAATGCTGAAATTAATGAGCATATGCACTTTTGTACCTTTGCCTACCTCTGAAGTAACGGTAAGCTTGTCGGTGTTGTTTTTTATGTTTGGCAGCCCCATTCCGGCACCAAATCCCATCTCACGTACCAGTTCAGAGGCAGTAGAAAATCCCTGTTGCATGGCCAGATCAATGTTCTGAATACCCGGACCTTCATCTTCTATCTGAATCATGATCTTTTCAGTATCAATGTCAATAATGATAACCCCATTGTATGCATGGGCAACCACATTAACCTCAGCCTCATAGAGGGCTACAACCACCCTTTTGATGTCCCGGGCATCTACATTCAGTTGTTTCAGAATTTTCTTTAACTGACTGGATGCAGTACCTGCTTTGGAAAAATTTCCACCTTCAACCTGAAATTCGAAGTGCATTTCCATTGCTTTTAATAGACCGGTTCAACCCCGGATTGGTAAAGAATTCCACTGGCCTTAAACATGGAGTAGTCACACTCAATCAGTATCATGTCGTTTTCATCGGCCAGCCTGATCATGTCGTCGCTTACTTTTTTCTTTCGGACAAAAATAATTTTGTTGATATCGGACATTTCAGCAGTACGAATGGTCTGCAAATTTGCCAAACCGGTAAGTAACATCAGGTTTTCTGTTTCCACAGTGAGTACATCACTCATCAGATCTGACGAAAAAGCCATCCCTACCTCGGATTCCAGTTGATTTTGACCGACAATTACTCTTGCATTCAGCAATTCAACAATTTGTTTAACTTTCATGATCATAGTTTAAGTCATTCTACAAGGTAAAAGATGCTTTAATCTGGTGCAAAAGTATAGCTTAATTTAATATAAAGCAAGGTTTCTTGTTATTTTTTTAACAGTGTTAATGAAATAACAATGAAAGTTGCAATTATTTGATAACATGTTTATTGAATAGCAAAAGGTTGGATGAGATCCAACCTTTTGCTATATGGAATGATTCCAAATTAGTACCTGTTTCTCGGTTTGTAATGGGTATGCAACAATTCATGAGATTTATGACTCAGAGGCTGCCCGAGAAATTGCTTATAGATCTCAGTAATCTCAGGATTTTCGTGTGACTTTCTGATTTCCATATGCTCATCCTCACTATAAATGGCATCTGCTCGTTTTTGTCTGATTTCGGGTGAAGTTGGAATGGGTTGTCCACCACCACCCAGACAGCCACCCGGGCATCCCATAATTTCAATAAAGTGATAATTGGTCTCTCCACGATTGACCTTATCCATTAAAAACCGGGCATTGCCCAGGCCGTGAGCTATAGCAACATTCAGATCTACCCCTTCAAGAAAAGCCCATTCAGGCTTTACATTTTTAATTTTAATGGTAGCCTCTTTTACCCCTTCCATTCCTCTTACCGGTTGAATATTCAGGTTGGTAAAAGGTACCTCTCTGCCGGTTACAATTTCATAGGCAGTGCGTAGGGCAGCTTCCATAACTCCGCCTGTAGCTCCAAAAATGACTGCAGCACCTGTAGATTCACCAAGAATACTATCATAGTGTTCTTCCTCAAGCTTGTTAAAATCAATGCCTGCCTGCTTTATCATCATGGCGAGCTCGCGGGTGGTAAGCACATAGTCCACATCCTGATAGCCGCTATCGCGCATTTCCGGACGTTCGCACTCAAACTTTTTGGCTGTACAAGGCATAATGGATACAACGATCATATCCTGTGCCTTTATGTTAATTTTATCTGCATAATAGGTTTTGGCTACTGCTCCAAACATTTGCTGTGGCGATTTACAGGTAGAGAGATTTTCCAGCATATCTGAAAACATATGTTCCTGAAACTTGATCCAGCCTGGTGAGCAGGAAGTCATCATAGGAAGCTTTACGGTCTCATCCTTATCAACCAGCGCTTTTTTCAGACGGGTAAGTAGTTCAGTACCTTCTTCCATAATGGTTAGATCCGCGGCAAAATCAGTATCAAGTACCTTATTGAATCCAAGCTTTTTAAGGGCGGCCACCATTTTGCCGGTAACCCTTGCGCCAGGTTCAATGTTAAGGTCCTCGCCTAATGCTATGCGTGTAGCCGGAGCTGTTTGAACAACCACAAATTTTGTGGGATCATAAATGGCATTCCATACTTCCTCAATGTAGTTGCGTTCAGTTAATGCACCGGTTGGGCAGCGGTTTATGCATTGTCCGCAATTGGTGCACACCACTTCATTGAGTGGTTTATTCAAAAAGGTAGAAATACGCTGCTGATCACCTTTGTTAATCACTCCAAGTGCGCCCACACCCTGGATTTCTTCACAAGTTCTAACGCAGCGCTGGCAGCGGATGCACTTACTGTCATCTTTGATGATGGCTGGAGAGGAAATGTCCTGAATTTTACTTTCAGGCTTTACCAGATCCAGAAAAACGTGTTCGCCAATACGATATTCGCTTGAAATGTCCTGAAGTTCACAATGGCCATTTTTGAAACATTTGGTACAGTCGGCATTGTGTTCTGACAGCAACAATTCTACAATATGCTTTCGGGCGATTCTCACTTTTTCGCTGTTGGTGAGTACTTCCATGCCTTCGGAAACCGGGGTTGCGCAGGAGGCAGCCAGCAATTTGGCACCTTTTACTTCCACCACACATACCCGGCAATTCCCAGCCACCGAAAGGTCCGGATGGTGGCATAAGGTTGGTATTCTGAAGTTGAGTTTGCGTGCCGCTTCTAAAATGGTGGTACCTTCTTCCACCGCAATGGGCATGTTGTTGATTTTTAAATTTACCTGATATTTGCTCATGACTTCTTGCTTTTTGTGAGTGCCTGCATTGTGGTTTACACATTTCAGGTCACACTGGTTAAAGGCACTTAGTAAATGATTTCCTCCCTGAAATTATCAACGATGGAATTAAACGGGTTACCCACCGATTGTCCCAGGCCACATTTGGCTGCGATTTTCATGGTACCGGTGAGCTTTTTAAGGTCGTCGAGATAAGTAGGCGGCTTGTCACCTTTCTTTACGGCTTCAATGCCTTTAAGCAATTGCTGGCAGCCTACCCTGCAAGGAGTGCATTGTCCGCAGCTTTCTTCAGTAAAAAATTCAAGATAGTCATGCAACACATTGTACATTGACCGGCTGCTGTTGAAAATCATCATTGATCCTCCGGTGGGTATGCCTTCGAATCCAATAATGGTGTCGTTGAATTTTTTGCGTGGCACACAATGACCCGAAGCGCCACCCACCTGAATAGCCTTGGCATCGCCATCGCCAAACTCATCAACGAAATCCTGAAGTGGCATGCCCAATTCAAGCTCATAAATGCCCGGTATAGGGGTATCACCCGATACGGAGAAGACTTTCGATCCCCGGGAGTCGGTAGTTCCCAGTGCCTTAAATCGTGCGGGACCCATGTGACAGATCATGGTGGTATATACAAGGGTTTCCACGTTATTGATCACGGTAGGTTTGTTATTATAACCGGCAACAGTAGGGTAGGGGGGCTTGTTTCGCGGTTCGCCGCGCTTGCCTTCCATCGATTCGAAAAGTGCACTCTCCTCACCGCATACATAAGCACCGGACCCGGAATTAAAATAAATTTGAAAGTCGATTTCCTTTTTGGTCAGCATGGCATTAAAATCATCCAGCTTCTTTTGCAGCGATTTCAGCAGAAAGTTATATTCACCCCGCATATAAATATAACCTTCCCGAGCGCCAATAACATAGGCACAAATGGTCATTCCCACAAATATTTTTTCAGGGACGCGATCCAGAATTTCCCGGTCTTTGAAAGTGCCCGGCTCGCCTTCGTCAGCATTGCATATTACATATTTGACATCGCTGGTTTCATTTCGGGTAAATTTCCACTTTAATCCTGTGGGAAAACCAGCTCCACCCCGACCTTTTAGCCCGCTGTCAATCAGATCAAGTACGATTTCGTCGGCTGGCCTTTGCAAGGTTCTGTCGAGTACTGCTATGGGTGAGCAGCTTTTGTTAATCTCGAAAATAATATCAACTTTTTTTAACGTCTTTTCCATGGTAGTGTGTGTTTTGGTGCGTAAATCCTCAATACATCATTGCGGTTTCTTTGCATAGGTCCCGATGATTTCCAGTGCTTTCTGTACAGTTAGATCCGGATAAATATCATCATTTATAAGCATTACAGGCCCTTTATGACACCAACCTAAACAATTGGCTGTAAGTAAAGTAAACTGATTGTCATGGGTGGTTTCCCCAACCTTTATTTTCAATGCATTACACAATGCATTGATGATTTCATCCTTACCTTTCATATGACAGGTAATGGTTTTGCATACCCGAATGATGTTTTTTCCCCGGGGTACAGTGTCTAAAAAGGTGTAAAACGAAGCGGTGCTGTAAACTTCGGCTGCAGAGATATCCAGTTCCTCAGCAACGCTTAACATCGCTTCTTCGGAAAGGAATTTTTCCTGCTGAACTATGCCTTGTAACACAGGCATAAGGCTGTTGCGGGTCCGGCCGTTTTTTTCAACCAAATCCTTTACCATCAATTGTGTAGTTGACATTATTTCCTCCAGCTTTAGGTTTTTGATACTTTAATTAAGTGTGACTTGTGAATCGATTAACAATTCAATCCAAAAATAGTAAATCTTTTGTTAATTGATTCACAATAGAGGCTTTTTTTTCACTTAAATCGCTATTTATATGTGTTCTAAATAAAATTGTACTATAAAAATTTCTTTTTTCTTCTATTATCGTTCACACCCGCTGAGGAAACTTTCCATTCCCTTTTGCAGGAAGTCCAGGTAAATCCTCGCCCTGAATCTGGTCTTGTGTAAATTAGTGTTTAGCAATTTAGTCCCGCCTCATAAGTAAGGGAAGGAATTAATAAATCACTTCATCAGGCTTTTTCCATTTGTGAAAATGCCAGATACGATCAAAACTTTTGAAGAAAGGTTATTTTCTTAATTTTGCCAGATGCAAGAATGGAGATACTGTATTGAAATGGCCTATCATGGCGGCAGGTATCATGGGTGGCAACTTCAGCCAAATGCCATTACTGTTCAGCAGCAATTAGAGGATGCCTTATGTTTGATTTCCCGGCGAAAAATTCGTGTTACGGGTGCCGGGCGAACCGATACGGGGGTTCATGCCCGACGGTTCTTCGCTCATTTTAATAATGAGGCTTTGCTCGAAGACAGCGAACTCCAGCAATGGGTTTACCGCTTAAACCGCATTTTGCCCGCTGATATCGTAATTTTCAAAATTCACCAGGTATCTTGTGATTTTCATGCCCGCTTCTCCGCGATTTCACGCACTTACCGGTATTTTCTGTTAAAAACTAAAGACCCTTTTAATACTGAATTCGCCTATCGGCCGGGTATGCCTTTAGATGTTGAAAGCATGCGCAAAGCTGCCGGAATTTTTATGGAGTATACCGATTTTGCCTGCTTTACGAAATCGAATACCCAGGTAAACAATTATAAATGCCAGATTCTGGAATCGTTTCTGATTGAAACAGATACTATGCTTATCTATCAGGTTAAAGCAAACCGTTTTCTGCGAAACATGGTCAGAGCTATGATGGGCACCTTGATAGATGCCGGTAAAGGGAGGCTGAATGAAGCACAATTGCGCACTTTGCTTATTTCAGGTACACGCAGCGATGCAGGTGAATCAGTTCCGGCCAGGGGGCTGTTTCTGGAAGATATAGCTTATCCTGAAAATAGTTTTGGGCATCACTGACTTTATTAAATGATGGCTTTAAAGAAGTGATAAGTGAGCGCAATACTCACAGCCAGTTTCATCACTACACCGGCCAGAAATCCTATAAAAGAGCCGAATCCGGCTTTCAGTGCTGTGGATGAATCTTTCCCTGTCAGCAATTCTCCAACCATGGCACCAAGAAAAGGGCCTGCAATCATACCAAAGGGGGGAAAGAAAATCAAACCCAGCAGCAATCCTATAGCAGCTCCCCAAACACCGCCATTGCTACCTCCATATTTTCGTGTTCCCCAGATAGGTACGTAATAATCAAGCAGAGTTACAATAATGGTAACCACTAACCATAAAATCAGAAATTTTACCGTAAAAGGAGGTGGGTCCATCGTGAATTGTAGCAGAAGCAAGGCAATATAGTTTAGGGGTGGACCGGGAATAAAAGGAAGAATGCATCCCACAATTCCCGCAATGGCAATTACTACACCCAATGTTATCCATAGCCATTCCATATCGATATTGAATTGAAGGGTAAATATAAGAAAAATTACTAATACAATTTCAATCGAATTGCGTGTAAAGTCTTATTATCTCTCAAATTAGAAATATTTTATTGACGAATGGTGAGTGTAAAAAACACCAATTAGTTGTATGACAATGCTTTATAATTGCATAGTATTTCTGACCTTAAAGTGAACCAGACAGATTGCTTCAATTTTCAGGGTATCAACCAATACTAACTGTTCATGCGTAGTATTGGTGCCAACAGGCTTGTTTTAAGACGACCTGTTAGAATGGCATCTAAATACCTGCCAAACATAAATGGCGCGAAAATTGTTAATATATGACATAAATTCAATGATGACAAAAATGAAATTATTTCCCTTGAAACTGACAGTAATGCTGGTTTTCTTGTTTCCGGTGATGATTTCCTGCCGGGCTCAAAATTCTAAAAATGATACTATGAATTCGAACGAAAATAAATTGACGGAAAAAATCTTTAAAACCGATGAAGAATGGCGCGATGAACTTACTGATGCGCAATACAGGGTATTACGCGAAAAGGGTACTGAACGGCCGGGTACCGGACTGTATGATCAGTTTTTTGTAAAAGGTACTTATTACTGCGCAGGATGTGGACTGGAACTATTCCGCAGCGGAAGCAAGTTTGACGCCGGCTGCGGCTGGCCAAGTTTCTATGAACCCTCGAAGAACGAGAATATAGATGAACATAAGGATAGAAGCTTTGGCATGACTCGTACTGAAGTGATTTGCTCACGCTGTGGCGGTCACCTGGGCCATGTGTTTAACGATGGTCCCCCACCAACTGGTTTGCGATACTGTATCAATTCGGAATCAATGACGTTCAAGGCAGATGAATAGAAACAGGTGATGGTTCTTTCTTAAGTCTTTAAAGAAATACTTTAATCCCTGCTTTCAGAGTGCCTGCTTTGAAATTGCCCGATTGATTATATGAGAAATCATACTGTTTATTAACGGTATCTTCCTGGTTTTCCCGCATGCATTATTACTTGACGGATTCAGCGAAGCCACAAATATTTGGTCTCTTTACCCTGCAACCTGTGTTGTAAACTATTGATTTTTAATGAAGTTAAATTCAGTAAAGTCAAAGTCGGGATTGGGAACATCAATAAGTAGTTGGTGTACTTTGCTATCCATATTCAGGACAAAGGCGGCCTTACCTTCCGGTAACGAAGGGACCTCAGGGAATTTTATTTCAAAAGTATTGTACTGCCAGTGTCTGAGTGGAGAGTGGAACATGGGAGTTTGCACAAAGCGGAGACTTAGCTCCTTATTTTTCAACTCCACCACCACATCTCCGTAAATCTCACTGGTATAGGTGCCGGCGTAATCTTCAAGCGGCAGGGTAGGAGAGGTACCTTTGATGCGGTTTGCCTTTTCTTCTTCACGCGACTGCTTTTCGGCAGCTTCATTTTGGGTAATTATGTTATAAAAATTAGTACTCCAATCGGTGGTGTCATCCGAAAGAAAAGCATCAAGTATTTTAAATGAGAGAGGATAATAAAGAGACGAATTCTTGTTGGTGAGAATTACAAAACCCAGATTTTCTTCAGGGACGAAGCCGGAAAAAGAGATCATGCCATCATAACCACCTGAGTGGGAAATAATTTTTCGGCCATGGTAGTCCATGAGTGACCAACCGAGCCCGTAGGTTTTGAAATGTGTGGAAGGCCATAGCTTTTCCGAAAATGCTGAAATGTTCATCACGGTCTGTGATTTCTGCATTTCGCGCATGGTAGCTGTTTTTACCAGGGTACTATCACCGATTTTCCCATTGTGCAACTGAAATTTTAACCATTTAAGCATATCGGCTGATGAACTGATTAATGCACCAGCGGGAGCGATATTATCCCAGTTCAGATAACTGATTCTGATGACATCATCCCCAACATCATTGTGAGGCATAGCAACGTTGGTTACGTTGTTGAGTTGTGTAGTGCTGGTTAAGGTGTTGGTCATACCAAGCGGATCCAGTATACGGTGCTGCACAAAATCTTCCCAGGGTTGACCGCTAATGGCTTTAATTATTTCACCCGCAGTAAGGTACATAATGTTTGAATATCCATAGTTTGATCGGAAACCATATACCGGCTTTAAAAGGGCTGCCCGTTTAATTATTTCCTGACGCGAATATGTACTCCCATACCAAATAAGATCACCGCTGAAGGTGGCCAGGCCACTACGGTGAGTAAGCAGATCACGAATGGTCATGTTGGTGCTAACGTAGGGGTCATACAAGCGGAACCAGGGCAGATAATCAACAACCTTATCGTCCCACCTTAGCTTTCCTTCATCTACCAGCATTCCTAAGGCTGTAGCGGTAAAGGCTTTGGTATTTGATGCAACGGCAAACAAGGTGTTTCCGTTTACCGTCTTTCCTGTACCAACCTCGCGCTCTCCAAAACCATCAAGAAGCACAATGGTATCATTGTGGATGATTCCTACGGATAACGCCGGCACATTCCACTTGACCCGAGCGTCCTTTAGGTATTTTTTGAGAGCGTCAACCTCGGGATTTTGTTGTGCACTGGCAGAAAAAAAGTGAATGATAACGATCAGAGAAATTCCAAAAAACTGAATTGCTTTTTTCATTTGCGATTAATTTTTATGATAATCAATAAGGCCCTGTATAGGTGAAACGTATATTCTACCTGGCTGTAAGCCGGCTTTTATCGCCGAAGCTTTCAATACTTCACTAAAATGGTATGCGATAGAGCCGAGAAAATGAACTTTATTGCTTTTTGCTTCTTTAAATTTAAGTACATATTTTGAGAAGAATTCGTCAAATGAATTACTTACCATCTTGTAAACATAAGGATGCTCAATGTTTTTCAAAAAAAATGGACCAAACGAAGCTAAAAACCGGTTTGGCCGGGCATGGTTGTAAATGTTATCCAGAATCTCTTCAAGTACGGGATTGAATTCCTCACGGAACAATTGTTTTAGGTCATCAGGCATGGCATCCTGGTAGTAATCCCTGATAAATATTTTGCCCATATATGCGCCACTACCTTCATCACCCAGAACGAAACCGAGGGAGTTCATCTGTTCTTTAATCTCATTTCCATCATAATAGCATGCATTGCAACCTGTGCCGAGTATGCAGGCAATTCCGGGTTCGTGACCGCAAAGCGCCCTTGCCGCACCCAAAAGATCATGGTGGATTTCAATATTTGCATCTTTAAAAAAGTTCTGGAGTACAGAATTAATCAGATTGCACTTTTGCTCTGTTGAGCATCCTGCACCGTAGAAATGGATATCTTTGATTGTTTCCGAATTCAAATTAGGATAAAGTTCACGTTCAAGAACTTCCTGAATGGCTTTGTTATTCATCTGATAAGGATTGATCCCTATGGTTTGAATCAGTCTTTTCCCTTTGGCGTCAACTATGCACCAGTGTGTTTTTGTTGAGCCGCTGTCTGCGATAAGCATCATATCTAGTTGTTGGAGGTTATTAAAGAGAGAATATCTTTGGAATAAAAATTAGTAATCCGGCGATAAGAGCCATTATGGCTACCCACAATACCGCGCCAGCCGATATGTCTTTTATTATCCGGATTCGTTCATCTTTTTCAGGTTGAATTACATTACACAATTTTTCAATCGCTGTATTTATTAATTCCAGGGCTATTACCAAAGCAAAAAAAACTAAAATGATCAGCCATTCGATGACTGAAATGTAAAATACAAAGCTGAAGATTATAACGCAACCAATAGCAATCGAATGAAAACGTAAATTACGTTCACTTTTAAAAGCAATACCTATTCCTTTAAAAGCTGGTTTAAACGCACCAAACAGTTTATTTAAAGATGAATTGTCAAAATTCATTTTAAAAATTTTTACAAAGATATTTAATAAAGGTTAAGATACAAGGTGAAACACTCATTATTAAAAACTACGCCTGATGGGATAGAAGCTGCCGTATTAAATTAAGTAGGTGATGCGCGCCGGCAATAAAAATATTGATAAAGCATTTTAAGATAAATCTCACGTAGAAGGTTTTACATCTAAATCCTTAATTTACAAAGCAGTTTCAGGCTGCATTGGATTGTGTTTATTAGGAATCAAGTGCAGAATAAATTACCTTTGTGTTATTGCCATAATTATAACTGGAACTGATGAAGTTACCATTAATATTAAACTGTCATGATAAAGACTGATCTACAAATTGCACGTGAGGCTAAAATACGACCAATTACTGAAATAGCCCGAAAACTTGGAGTTGATGCTGATGAGCTGGAATTATATGGAAAGTATAAAGCCAAGTTGCCGTTGCATCTTATCAATCCTGAAAAGATAAAAAGGAACCCGGGCAAGCTGATTCTTGTTTCAGCCATATCTCCTACGCCTGCGGGTGAAGGGAAAACAACGGTTTCCATTGGTTTGTGTGAAGGTCTCAACCGGATAGGGAAGGCCACTACAGTGGTGCTTAGAGAACCCAGTCTGGGTCCGGTGTTTGGCATTAAAGGTGGTGCTACCGGTGGCGGATATTCACAAGTTATTCCTATGGAAGACATCAATTTCCATTTTACCGGTGATTTTTCGGCTATTGAAAAAGCAAATAACCTGCTGGCTGCACTTATCGATAACAATATTCAAAGCAGCACCCGCTCCTTAAATATTGATCCAAGGACGGTAAACTGGAAAAGAGTTATGGACATGAATGACCGGTCGTTGCGTCAGATAATAGTCGGGCTGGGTGGCACCAACTCCGGCATACCCCGTGAAACAGGCTTTAACATTACGGCTGCTTCAGAAATTATGGCTATTTTATGTCTTGCTGAGGATTTTCATGATCTGAAAGAGCGGGTTGGAAATATTTTTGTCGGGTTTACTTTTGATAAGAAGCCCATTTACGCCCGTGATCTGAAGGCTCAGGGTGCCATGGCAGCTCTGTTGAAAGATGCAGTTAAGCCTAATTTGGTCCAAACCATGGAGGGCAATCCTGCCATTATACATGGCGGGCCTTTCGCAAACATTGCCCAGGGAACCAATTCGGTGCTGGCAACCAAAATGGGGATGTCGTTGTCGGAATACGTGGTAACTGAAGCAGGCTTCGGATTTGACCTGGGCGCTGAAAAATTCCTGGATATCAAATGTGTGTCTGCCGGCATTGAGCCACAGGCGGCAGTGCTGGTTGCTACGGTAAGGGCATTAAAGTATCATGGTGAAGTGGCTGTAACTGACCTCAAAGAGCCTAATCCACAGGCAGTAAAAGAAGGCCTGCCAAACCTGGAGAAGCATATCGAAAATATGCTTAAATTTAATGTATGTCCGGTGGTCGCTATTAATAAGTTTGCCAGTGATACTGAGGAGGAACTTAATATCATACTGGATAGATGTAAAGAACTTGGAATCAAAGCAGCAGTAGCCGATGTTTGGGGCAAAGGTGGAGCCGGTACTGAGGAGCTGGCAAAAATAGTAGCTCAGGTTGCTGAGGCATGTGTGTCTGAGTTTATGCCCATGTACGAATGGTCGTGGCCTATTGAAAAGAAAATAGAAACTGTGGCTAAGAAAATTTATGGCGCGAGTGCGATAGACTATACACCACAAGCCAAAAAAGACCTAAAAACAATAGAAACTTTAGGTTTGAGTGGATTACCTGTTTGTATTGCCAAAACCCAGGAGTCGCTCTCCGATAATCCCAAACTGCTTGGACGGCCTAAAAACTTTATTGTAACCGTGCGTAGAATTGAAATTGCAGCCGGTGCAGGTTTTGTAATACCAATTACCGGTAATATTATGCGCATGCCTGGCCTGCCTCAGACACCTTCAGCAGAATTTATGGATATTGATGATAATGGGGTAATCACTGGGTTTTCCTGATAGATTTTGTGTCAATACACAAATGACTACCTATCCAGGACAGCCTTCCGGGATAGAATTTATTTTAGCCGGGTTATTGTCTGGTTAAGATGCGATTTAAAGGTGAGGACTGTCTGCATCAGGAGGGCGAACTGTAATATTTATTTAGTGCCTGTATTTATAATGGGAATTAATGGGCGGTTCGGGTGGCATTACAAATGTCGCCGAGCCGCGATTTTTTGTGAAGTGGTGAATATTGTAAAATGAGTTTTAACAGTTTCCCAAACGTCCTTTTTGAGCTAAAGCCCCTATTTCTCTAGCTTTTTTCAGTCCCCCGGCTGAAGACGGAGGTAATTGACATTACCTTTTTTAAGATAGCTTTTGCTCTAGCTGACAAACGATAGATGCTCAATTTCGCCTATCTTACGAAGAAAATCAATTTCGCCGGGCTTCAGCCCGATGCAGATTTGGTTCCAAAATATCTTTTGGCTTCAGCCAAAACTGGCGATATGGTCAATTTCGCCGGGCTTCAGCCAAAACTGGCGATATGGTCAATTTCGCCGGGCTTCAGCCCGGCATAAAGGGCAATACCATTATTTCTTTTGACTTTAGCCGAAAATGGCTACAGGAGGGTTTTGGCTATTTTCTGAGATAATCTTTGTGCTCCATTGCGATATTAAAAACGGGATGATCCCAAAAGATAATAAAAAACAAAGACTCTGTCTCAAAAGAGCAGCCCATGATCAGGCAGAGCCTGAAAAAATAAAATGGCAGAGGCAGAGCCACTGCCAAACCTAGGAGTAGGAAGTAAGTAGTAGGTAGTAGGTAATTAACCTATTAGGTTTTCTTCCAACCTGATAGGTTTTCTTTTTAATGAAATAGGAAGTAAGGAGTAGGAAGTAAGTAGTAGGTAGTAGGGAGTTAACCTATTAGGTTTTCTTCCAACCTGATAGGTTTTCTTTTTAATGAAATAGGAAGTAGACAGTAGGAAGTACTAAGTTTTCTTTTTAATGAAATAGGAAGTAAGGAGTAGGAAGTAAGGAGTAGGTAGTAGGTAATTAACCTATTAGGTTTTCTTCCAACCTGATAGGTTTTCTTTTTAATGAAATAGGAAGTAGATAGTACTAAAACTTCATAAAACCACAAAAGACTCTGTCTCAAAAGAGCAGCCCATGATCAGGCAGAGCCTGAAAAAATAGAATGGCAGAGGCAGAGCCACTGCCAAACCTAAAGAATCGAAAAT
>Ga0265295_1005436_pt1 | contig 16243 bp, 12 predicted proteins | sample Munlansysbiofilm_FD_192503 | JGI IMG/M metagenome (GOLD analysis project Ga0265295, IMG submission 192503) | Leachate microbial communities from a municipal landfill in Southern Ontario, Canada - Methane capture system biofilm | ecosystem: Engineered > Solid waste > Landfill > Unclassified ... | reverse complement strand
TTTGGATGACGGTCGCTTGACGGATGCCAAGGGTCGGACAGTCAGTTTTAAAAATACGGTTATTATTATGACCTCCAATGTCGGATCGGATATCATTTACAAAAATGATGCACTCGGCTTCAAGGAAGATAAAGAAAGAAAACAAAAATTACGCGAATCCGAAATGCGCGAACAAGTTTTGAGCGAATTGCGCTTGAATTTTAAGCCGGAATTCCTCAATCGTTTGGATGAGATAATAATTTTTCATCCGCTTAACAAAAAGATGCTGGAAAAAATCGTTGATTTACAATTGGCGATTGTCCGAGAGCGTTTGCTCAAAAAAGATATTGAGGTTCAATTTTCTCCCGAAATAAAGAAGTATCTGACCGAAAAAGGATTTGATCCGGCTTATGGCGCCAGACCGCTCAAGCGAGTGATTCAAAACGAGATTTTGGATGAGTTAGCTTTGCGAATAATTGAAGACAGAGTTAAAAAAGATCAGCCTGTCAAAATCGGTTTCAAAAACAAGAAAATTGTGATAGACTAGATTTATGAATTCATTTTTAGACAATTTTTTAAAGAAAACTCTTTGGCTGTGGTTGCCTTTTTATGCTTTGTATCGTCTAACCAAAGAAATTTCCAAAACCGGAAAATGAGAAAGGACAAGTTTTTTAATTTTTCGGGTTTTGATTTTATCCCGGTTGTTTTTTGGATGGGGGTAATTTTTTATTTTTCTTCTTTGAAGGGGGAGGTTTCGATAAGCGAGCCGTCATTGTATTTTTATTTGGAGAGGAAAGGGGCGCATGTGGCGGAATATTTTATTTTGATGATTTTATTGATCAATCTTTTTTTGCGGAGTTTTCGGACGAGGTTGGAGGTTATTCTCTTTTCCGGAGCGATAGCGTTGATTTATTCTTTCAGTGATGAATTTCACCAAACTTTTGTTTCCGGTCGGGAAGGAAAAATTTCAGATATCGGCTTTGATTTGATAGGGATAACCTTGGCCGGATTGATTGCTTGGATAATATTGAGACCCAAAAAACATTAAGTTTGCGATTTTTGAGTTTTTGAATGTTTAATTTAATTCTTAAAATTCAGCTTTTGAAACTTTTGCCAAAATTAAATTAGTGTGCTAGTTTTTAGATAAAGGAGGAAAAGTACTTTGAAATGAGTGAGGATGTCTTTCCGTGAGGAAAGGCTTTTTAAGTTAACCGAACAGGGAGGCTTTCATGAGTGCAGAGAATTTTTCTATAAAGAGTGTGAAGGGAATTTCTGTTTGCGATACCAATGTTTTTATTGGTGATCCAAAATATCTGCAACGCCAGCGAAAAACAACTAGAACTCATTTTCATATTCCCTTTTCCGTGATGCATGAGTTGCGAAAAATAGCCCAGGAAAGGGGAACGCGGAGAGGCTATAACGCCAGATTTTTTTTGGGAACCTTGAGGGATCTTTTCGATGATGAATTGAGTGGCATAGTCGAAATCAATAAGGGGAAAAATTTCTTATCTATCGGAGAGAAGCAAGACCCTCACCCCCATTTTTTAATTCGGCATGGTAGAAAAAATGCCAATTTTTGGATTTTGAATTCTATTTTTCGATTGATGATTGAAAGCCCCAGCGCCAGAGTTTCGTTGAAAACTGCCGATAAAAAATTGATCGAGCGGGCTAAGAAATTTGGAATTTATGCCGGATCTCCGGATAAATCTCCCAAACGGTATAAATCCAGAGTCGCTTTTAAGAAGGGAGGCGATGGAATGTCTAGAAAAAAGAACGGTCACTTGGGATTATTCGCTAGATGAAATGTTCCCAGTTTTATAGAATTAACCCCAGAAGGGGTTAATTCTATTTTTTTATTTTTTGGCGCTTTACTTTGGAACTTTTTTTTAATATACTTAAATGGTTAAAAGATTCCGGACAAATTCGGAAAAATCTTTATTTTAATGTTAAAAAATAATTTAAGTCTAAATGAAAATTTATGAAATTTTTAAAAAAAATATTCGGTTCCAATGAGCGAGAAATAAAAAAACTGCAACCATTAGTCGATGAAATAAACAAATGGGAAGAAAAAATTTCCAAACTTTCCGATGATGAATTGAAAGGCAAAACCGCCGAATTTAAAGAACGTCTCAAAAAAGGTGAAACTTTGGACGGACTTTTGCCCGAAGCCTTCGCGGTGGTGCGAGAAGCTTCTCGCCGGATGACCGGAGAGCGCCATTATGATGTTCAGTTATTGGGCGGAATAATTTTGCATCAGGGTAAGATTGCGGAGATGAAGACCGGAGAAGGAAAGACTTTGACCTCCACTTTGCCGATTTATCTCAACGCCTTGGAGGGCAAGGGGGTGCATGTGGTGACGGTTAACGACTACTTGGCCAAAAGAGATTGCAATTGGATGGGTTCGATTTTTCATTTTTTGGGAGTTTCCAGCGCTTGCATTATGCACAACGCTTCTTATCTTTACGAGCCGAAAAAAATCGACGACAATGAAGTGAGTGTGGAAATGGAAAATTTAAAGGATATCACTCGTAAAGAGGCCTATAATGCCGATATCACTTACGGAACCAATAATGAATTTGGTTTTGATTATTTGCGCGACAATATGGCCCCGAGTTTGGATGGGATGAGTCAGCGTCAGTTGCATTATGCGATTGTCGATGAGGTGGATTCGATTTTGATCGATGAAGCCAGGACGCCTCTGATAATTTCCGCCCCGGACACCGAATCCACCAAACTTTATCAGCAGTTTGCGCAGATTATTCCTCGTCTCAAAGCCGAAGTGGATTATAAAACGGATGAAAAAGAGCGCAATGTCAATTTGACCGAAGAGGGAATCTCCAAAGTGGAAAAATTTCTTAACATCGATAATTTATACGAAACCGGTCGGATAATTTATGTCCATCATCTGGAGCAATCGCTTAAAGCTCATGTTTTATTTAAAATAGAAAAAGATTACATCGTCAAAGACGGACAGGTGATTATTGTGGATGACTTCACTGGAAGATTGATGGAAGGTCGACGCTACAGCGAGGGATTGCATCAAGCTATCGAGGCCAAAGAGGGTGTGGCGGTGCAAAGAGAATCTCGCACTTTGGCGACCATTACTTTTCAAAATTATTTTAGAATTTACAAAAAGTTAGCTGGAATGACCGGAACCGCTTTGACCAGCGCCGAAGAATTCGCCAAAGTTTATAAATTGGACGTGATGGAAGTCCCGACACACAAAAAAATGAACCGCAAAGATTTGGCGGATATTATTTATAAAACGGAAAAGGGTAAATTCGAAGCGATTGTTGGAGATATCAAAAAAATCAGCTCTACCGGTCAGCCGGTTTTGGTGGGAACGATTGCGATTGAAAAATCGGAATATTTAAGTTCTCTTTTGGTTAAAGCGGGAATTAAGCACGAAGTTCTTAATGCCAAGCAACATGAGCGAGAAGCGCTAATTATCGCCAATGCCGGACAAAAAGGGGCAATTACGATTGCCACCAATATGGCCGGTCGAGGAACGGATATTAAGTTAGGCGAGGGAGTCAAAGAATTGGGCGGGTTGTTTATTTTGGGAACCGAAAGGCACGAAGCGCGTCGCATTGACAATCAGTTTCGCGGGCGGGCCGGACGCCAAGGGGATCCGGGAGTGAGTCAATTTTATGTTTCTTTGGAAGATGAGTTGATGCGTCGTTTCGGAGGAGATAAGATGAAGGATATGATGGATAGATTAAAGTTACCTGAGGATCAACCGATTCAAAACGCGATTATTTCCAAAACTATCGAATCGGCTCAGTCCAAGATTGAAGGTTTCAACTTTGATATTCGTAAACATGTTTTGGATTATGACGATGTGATGAATAAGCAACGAGAAGTGATTTATAAAAAGCGTCGAGAAATTTTGGAAAACAAAAATGTTAAAGATTCTCTCTTGAAAATGATTAACGAGGAGATAAAAAACACTGTTTCCAAATATGCCACCATCGCCAAAGAAAATTGGGATACCGATTCTATTTACAAAGAATTAAGCGCTCTGACAAGCTTGGATGAGGCGACTCAAAAAAGAATTCGCCAGATTGCCATCGATAAAACTAAAAATGAATCGCAAAAAATAACCGATGCAATCGAATTTTTGTTCGGAGAGTTTAAAAAAAGTTTGGCGCGCAAAGAAAAATCGCTAGGGGAGGAGAATATGAAAAATATCGAAAAGGCGGTGATGTTACAAACTGTCGATACTCTTTGGATGAATCATTTGGACGAAATTGATTATTTGCGCCAGGGAATCGGTCTGCGCGGTTATGGTCAGCGAGATCCTTTGATTGAATACAAAAAGGAATCTTTTAATCTTTTCACTATTTTGATGCACAATATTCGCAACAATGTTGTCAATACTATCTTTAAAATTGAAGCAGTCTCCAGAGAAGAAGCTCCGCGCCAAGCGGAGGATTTACGCTTTAGCGGAGCGACGGATGAAGTGGAACAATTCGGCGCGCTAAAAAAATTACGTGAAAACGCCAATGAAAATCGCAGTTCCGGCGATGAGCCCAAGCGCAAGCCGATCGTTAACACCAATACTGTCGGTCGCAATGATCCCTGCCCTTGCGGAAGTGGCAAGAAGTATAAGAAGTGTTGCGGGAAGTAAAATAAATCAAAAAATTATTTGCGGAAATTTTTAGGGGTTAGACCATCAATGGACGGTCCAACCCCTAATTTTTTATTTTTGTCTTTTGGGTTTATTTTTTTTCTGCGATTTCTTTTGAAATCTTTTCAATAAATTTATCCAACGAAAGGGTTTGTTGTTTTTCAATTCCGCGGGAGCGAACCGTTACCGTTTTGTCCTCGACTTCTTTTTCCCCGACGATCAGGATATGGGGAATTTTTTCTTTTTCTTCTTCTCGAATTCTCTTGCCCAAACTTTCATCTTTCAAATTTAAACTAACTCGCAAACCTTGTTGGCGGAGAGTTTCTTTTATTTCTTGAGCGTAAGGGTTGAATTTTTCGCTTACCGGTACGATGGAAATTTGCACCGGAGAGAGCCATGTCGGAAAGGCGCCGGCATAGTGTTCGATTAGTAAGCCGATAAATCGTTCAAATGAGCCAAACAATGCTCGATGTAAGACATAAGGCCTCTCTTCTTGGCCTTGGTTATTTTTGAAACTCATTTCAAATCTGGGCGGAAGATTGAAATCGAATTGCAAAGTGGAACATTGCCAAAGTCTGCCCAAGCTATCTTTGACTTTAAAATCCAATTTAGGGCCGTAAAAAGCCGCTTCTCCCGCTTCTTCGACAAAGTCCAGCTTTTTCTCCGTCGCCACTTGACGCAAAACTTTTTCGGTAAACTCCCAACCCTCGTCATCGCCGGCGTATTTGGAGGTATCCTCCGGATTTCGCAGGGAAAGAAATACTTTAACATCTTCTTTTTTGAAACCGAAAGACTGATAGATAAAGAGGATAAAATCGATAACTTTTTTCAGTTCGTCCTCAACTTGTTCTTTTTGGCAAAAAATATGCGCGTCGTCCTGAGTAAAACCTCGCACTCTGGTCAAGCCCGAAAGTTCGCCTTTTTTTTCGTAGCGATAAACAGTTCCGCATTCCGCCCAGCGAAAAGGCAACTCTCTATAAGAGCGGGGCGCGCTTTTGAAAATTTGGACATGGAAAGGGCAATTCATCGGTTTGAGCAGATATTCTTCGCTTTCCTTGGCTTCGATTTTATTTTGTCTTTCTTCCAAAGTTTGTCCGATTTCAATCGGCGGATACATACTGGCGTTATAAAATCCCCAATGGCCGGAAGTTTCCCACAGGTTTTTGCCTCCGATATGCGGAGTGCGGACCAACTCATAATCATTTTTGAGATGTTCTTGATACCAAAAATCCTCGATTACTCGCCAAAGAATCGCTCCTTTGGGATGCCAAAGCGGTAGGCCCAAGCCGACTTTTTCGTCGATATGAAACAGATCCAATTCTTTACCCAGTTTGCGATGATCTCTTTTTTTAGCTTCTTCAATTTGATGGAGATAATTCTTCAATTCTTTTTTGTCCTCGAAAACTACTCCGTAAATTCTCTGCATTTGAGGATTTTTTTCGTCCGCTTTCCAATAAGCGCCGGAAATTTTGGTCAGCTTAAAAGCCTGGGCATTGATTTGGCCGGTTGATTCGATATGCGGTCCGCGACACAAATCGGTAAAATGGCCGGATTTATAAACGGAAACGGAAGTTTCTCCGGAATCTTTCAAGTCATTGATTAATTCTATTTTGTAAGTTTGATTGAGCTTAGTAAAACTTTCCAAGGCCTCCTCGATAGAAATATCTCTTTTTTCAAAAGGGTGATCGGCTTTGATAAGCGCGCGCATTTTTTCTTCTAGAATTTCCAAATCTTCCGGAATCAAGGTACGAGGAAGATCAAAGTCATAATAAAAACCTTCCTCAGTAGCCGGACCGATGCCAAACTTGGCTTCGGGAAACATTTCCAAAACCGCTCCCGCCAAAATATGAGCGGTGGAATGTTTTAATATTTCATTTTTTTCTTGAGTTTCTTTTTGCATATTTTTTAATTATTATTTATTAGGTAATTAACGAATTAACGAGTTATGGTTGCAGGGCCTCCCTTTTTTAAAGGGAGATGTCTGAAAGACAGAGGGAATTTTTTAAATCATAAAATTAATTATTATTTAATTTATGTCATTTCAATTCTCAGCTTGTCATTGCGAATCGGTACTCCGATGTGGCAATCTCAAACGAGACTCTTGCCCGCCAATGCTAGGTTTTTGCAGGCGGGGCCAAGCAATTTTCGAGTACAAAAATTATTCGCAGAGACTAATGAATTGTGTGTTTTTATTCTTAGCAATCCAAATCTCCTTTGAGTCAAAATCCCCCTTGATCCCCCTTTGAAAAAGGGGGAGACTAAGAATCGGATCGTATGACATTTTTTGCAAAACTCGCCTTCGGCTTGTTTCTGCTAAATCGATTGGTTAAACAGGGTTTTGTGCAGAAATCTCATATCTATCTGAGTTACCCCGCAACAAAATCATTTCTTATATTCAGATTACATTACATTTTTTGAAAAAATCGCCTAACGGCTCTAGTTTGTGAAACCTTATCGTTTGTGTAAAATTTTGTGCGGGGTTTATTTCTAGTTGCAAAATCAAAGATTTTGACTAGAAATAAAAAACCGCCAAAACAAAACTTAGAATTGCCGAGGTCCTTTTGAAATAGAGGACGGTTCCACTCGACTTCCCGATTTTATTTGGGCGACTTGTGCGGATTTATCTTGCTGAATCCGCCAAAAACACAAGCTCCGCAATTGGTTAGTTTGCCTCAAGGCTTGATTTAATTTTCTCTATGGTGTATTATAAACCGGTTTTAGGAAGTGGTCAAGTGAAAGAGGAGCGGATAGTTATTTTTTAAAAAAGAAGTGGGGGTGAAAGGTGAAAATTGCAAAGACATTTAGAATGCCGGGTGAATGTTGCGAGCTAGCGCTTTCTAAAAAATATGTAGCAGCAAATGGGATGTTTTTTTATTTTGAAATTAACCGTTTTGACAGATTGTATGTTCACATAGGAGGACAATCAAGGTATCATAACATTCTATTAGGTAAGCACTTCAGAATAAAGCGGGAACGCTTTGCTGTTCTGGAAAGATCGGGAGCTATTATCATTAAATCAATTGGAATGTAGGTTACCTCTGCATCCAATAAAGAGCTGTTTTCAAAATCATTAACCATCAAGGGAGGATTTCGGATGGATTTTAGAGTAGGTAGAGATTATTTTAAGATGCTTGCATATATCGACAATATTCCAAGCAATTGCAAAGTACCTTTAACCGTCAAACTCCTCAAAAATGGAGAGGAGGTTTATAGAGAAAGATATGAAGCATTTGTTCAAATCGAAAAACATTGTTCTGGTTGCGGAAGAAATCTTTTTGACGAAGAAAGTCTTTCTGTAAGGGTACAAAATTTTATCGACTATGAAGGAGGACAGAAGGAAATTTTTATCAAATTGAAAACAGTCTGCAGTTGCAAGAAAAAGAAATCTGTAGAAATTTCTCTATCGGGAGAAAAATTCTCGGATTTCATGAAATAACGATTGTTTTACTGTCGGTCAGAGGGATTGGGTTTATAGACTCAATCCCTTGTTTTATTCCAAATGAACATTTTGATTTAATTTTTCCAATTGTTTTTTTAGCGCGGGGCGGGAAAGTAAATTTGAATCTTCTTGTATTATTTTCTCGGCTTCTTGGGAAGCGCATTTTATCATTTTGATATTGGTGATGTTTTGCATCGTGCCATCGGCCAAGCCGGATTGGCGGTTACCCAAAAATTCTCCCGGACCGCGAAGTTCCAGATCTTTTTGGGCCACTTTGAATCCGTCGGTATATTTTTCCAAAATATTCAAGCGGTCAGTCTTGGTCTTGGCAAATAAAAAACAATAAGATTGATGCTCGCCTCGGCCGACCCGACCGCGAAATTGATGCAACTGTGAAAGTCCGAAACGATGCGCTTCCTCGATTATCATCACGGTGGCGTTGGGGATGTCGATCCCCACTTCAATCACCGAAGTGGAAACCAAAATATCAAGCTCTCTCTTCTTGAAGGAAAGCATTATCGCTTCTTTTTCTTTGCCCTTCATCCGACCGTGAAGGAGCCCCAATTTAAATTCCGGAAAAATATCTCGGGAGAGTCGTTCATGCTCGGAAATCGCCGCTTTGAGATCGGTCAGTTTTTCGGATTCTTCCACCAAGGGTAAGATGACAAAAGCTTGACGACCTTTTTTGATTTCCTCTTTGATAAAATTATAAATTTCTGTTTGTTTTTGAGGTAAGACCATCCGAGTAATAATCGGTTTGCGGTTTTTGGGCATCTGCGCAATTAAGGAAACATCCAAACTACCCAATAGAGTCATTGAGATAGTGCGGGGAATCGGAGTGGCGGTCATGGTCAGAAAATGAGGTATTGTGTCGGGCAAACCATCGTTAATTTCAGAAATTTTTTGTTGGAGATAGCTTCGTTGAGCCACGCCGAAACGGTGCTGTTCGTCGATGATAATCAAGGCAAGATTTTTGAAACGAATATCTTTTTGGATGATGGCGTGCGTACCTATTATTATATCAATGCTACCTTTCTTAATTTTTGCTAATAATTTTTCACGAATTAGGTTTGAATTTTGAATTTTTAACCCGTCAGTCGCGACTGATGGGTTTGAATTTTGAATCAATTTTTTAATGTTTGAATTTTTACTTTCTGAAAGTTTCGAGTCCCTTTCGATGACTGATGACTGATGACTGATGACTTTTTTATTGGTGCCAGCTACTAATTTATATGAATTAGTAAGAAGTCCGACAGAAATATCAAAATCCGCCAACATCTTAGAAAAACTTTTGAAATGTTGAAAGGCCAAAACTTCGGTAGGCGCCATAATGGCTACCTGAAAGCCGTTCTTTGCCGTTTGTAGGGCGGAAAGGATGGCCACTATCGTTTTGCCCGACCCAACATCCCCGTTCAAAAGCCTGTTCATAGGGTGAGGTTTGTCCAGATCTTTTTTTATTTCTTGGTAAGCCTTTTTTTGATCGGAGGTAAGCTCAAAAGGGAGAGAGGAAATAAATTTTTCTATTGTTTCTTCGGGGTATTTTAATTTAACGGCATTTTCTCCTTCGAGGCGACTCTTGATTTGTAAAGCGCGCAATTGAATGAGAAACATATCGAAAAAAGCAAATCTTTTTTGGGCTACCAAATAGGAATTTTCCGATTGAGGAAAATGAATATCATAAAAAGCTTTCTTGAGAGAGGGGAGATGATATTTCTTCAAAATTTCCTCATCCAACGGGTCCTCGATTTCAAAATTATATCTGAAAATATTTTCTATTTGCCAACGCAACCATTTGGAACTGATGCCTTTGGTCTCGGGATAAATCGGCACGATTCGGCCGGTATGGTTGGGTTTTGTTTCGGCAATTTCCCAAGTGGGATTGGAGAGATAGAAACCGTTTTTGTCGGATTTAACTTTTCCGCTCAGACGCAGATTTTTATTTTTGGCAAAAATGTCGATTAGATATTTTTGATTAAACCAAGTGGCGCGAATTATGCCTGTTTCATCTTGGAGATAGATTTCGATAATGCTGATTTTTTTGCGCCAGCTTCTTTTTAGCCCGAATTTTATAATTTCTCCGCTGACAGTGGCGAGCTCCTCCGGTTTTAGCTCGGAGATATTTAAAACTTTGGACAGATCGTCATAACGACTAGGGAAATGCCACAAAAAATCTTCCACCGCAAAAATCCCCAATTTTTTGAGCTTTTCGGCTTGCTTGGGGCGAGTAGGGAGAAATTCTTCAATTTTGGTTTCCAGATTAAACATACTTTAAAAATTATAGCATAATTTTAGTGATTGGTAAGGGCTGGCTAATAATCAGTAATTGAATAAGATTTAAGATTTAGGATTTAAAAAATTATTAATATCCGACAATCATTCAATGTTCAATAATTTAGTCCTTAATTGAAGATTAAAAAATCCTTGACAAGAAGCTTATTTTTTGCTATGGTTCAAGCTAATTAGGCGATCGGCGCCTAAACCAGTTTTTTTGTCAATCATATGGAGGGAAGACCATGAAAATCGTAAGCGTTCTGTTGGCCGCAATGCTGTTTGTTTTTGTCGGCGTGCCCGAATCACAGGCATTGATTATCGATTTCAATTTCACAACTAATGTCATCGAGGAAACCGAAGTCCCGATGACTGGTCAGCTGAAGGACTACGTTCAGCCTTGGATGAATATGGTCTTGACCAACGATGGTCAAGATACATTAAATCTCCTTCTCTCCGAGGGGATTTATAACTCGTCGGGAGGAGTTCTAACGCTCTTCAGCGAGGAATTTCTTCAGGAAATTTCTATCCCTCCCGGGGAAAGCAAGGAAGTGGGATTCCTGATGGCCGGACCTTATTATTTCAATTTCAATAACTGGGACTGGGAGCCGTGCAAGGTGGGGGATTTCGCCACCGTAACATCGCTTTCGCTGAATTTCAATGACGGAGATTTCGGTATCTATCTGGATGACCCCGGCTGGACTGTCACCGTCATCGAAGCCGACAATGGTGCATCTCCCGTTCCCGAGCCTGCCACCATGATTCTCTTCGGCACCGGTCTGGCCGGTCTGGCAGCTGTTGGCCGTCGCCGCAAAAATCAATGACTCAAGGAGGGGTCAATACACGCTCCGCTAGGATATTACATCCCGGCGGAGCGTTTTTAATTTTCCAAATCGGAAAAAGGGGATTATAATAAAATACACTAAATTTTTTAAAATAAAATGCATCCGTCAAAAATATTTTTTTCTTTTTTACTCTGTTTCATTGGAGGAGTTTTTTGGCAATCTTTTTGGCCGTTGGGGACAAACGGACTATGGTTGGGATTGGCGATTTTATCGGCCGTTCTGATCCCCAATTACAAAAACAAAAAAATAATCTTTATTTTTTTGGCGGGGATGTTTTTTCTTTCGGGAGCGGTTCGGACACAATGGGAGTTGCAAAAAGTAGAAAAAATAAAAGAGCCGACTCAAGTATTGGAAGCAACAGTCAAAATAATCGCCGAGCCGGATAAAAAAGAATATTATCAAAATTTATTGGTCGAGGCTCGAGAGGATGAATTTTTGTCGGAAAGAAGTGAAAAGTTGACGAGAATTTTGATTCGGGCGGAATTATCCAAGGATTTACAATACGGAGAAAAAATAAAAATCAATTGTCAACCGGAAACGGTCAAAAATTCGGGTTCCGAATTTGATTACAAAATGTATCTGGCCAAAGACGAAATTTATTATCTTTGTAAAAAAGCGAAAATTGAAAAAACAAATTTGATTGAAGAGAATTTGTATTTTTACTTCATAAAAATTCGAAAAATTTTGGAAGAAAAAATTGATCAAGCGATTCCTCAGCCGGAAGCTTCTCTGGCCAACGGAATTCTCTTTGGTGGCAATCGTTTGAGCGAAGAAAAACAAGATATTTTTTCCAAAACGGGGATGACTCACATCGTGGCGGTTTCCGGTTACAATGTTACAATCATCGCTCAATATTTGATGCTCTTGGGAATCTGGCTGGGTTTTTGGCGAAAGCAGGCTTTTTATTTCGCTTTTTTAGGAATAATTATTTTTGTGGCGATGATCGGTTTTCCCAGTTCGGCGGTCCGAGCGGGGGTGATGGGACTCTTGATTTTGTGGGCGATAAAAAACGGACGCTTGGCCAATGCGGACAACGCTTTAATTTTGGCGGGAGGAATTATGCTTCTTATTAATCCCTTACTTTTGCGTTGGGATATCGGTTTCCAATTATCTTTTTTGGCCACTTTGGGCTTGATAAAAATGGGACCTTTTTGGGAGAGATTTTTGATCGGAAAACCTAAATTTTTGGGCTTGGTCGAAATTGTTTTGATGACAGTAAGCGCTCAAATTTTTGTCTTGCCGATTTTGATTTACAATTTCAAACTGTTGTCGGTGGTTTCTCTCTTGGCCAATCTGGCGGTTTTGCCGATCATTCCTTTTGCTATGTTACTATCTTTCCTGACCGCTTTGGGTGGATTAATTTTTCCTCTTTTGGGACAAATTTTTGGATATTCGGCTTATTTTCTGCTAAAATATGTCATAGAGGCGGTCGAATGGATGAGCGGTTTCGATTGGGCCTTTCTGGAGATAAATAATTTCTCTGTTGCCGGGGTAATCTTTTGGTATGCGGGTTTGTTTTGGCTGGTTAAAAAAATAAATACAAAAAAAGATGCGTTTTAAAAAAACCGTTTATCTATTTTTAACATTTCTAATTTTTACCGCTTTGATTTTGGGCTTGATAATTTTAACTTTAAAAAAATCCCAACAACTGGAAGTAAGTTTTTTGAATGTCGGGCAAGGGGATGCAATCTTGATTGAAAGCGGTAACCGACAAGTTTTGATTGATACGGGTAAAAACGGAAGAACTATTTTGGAAAAGTTGGGAGAAGAGATGCCTTTTTGGGATCGCACCCTAGAAATGGTTATTGTAACTCATCCGGATTTTGATCACTATGGCGGATTGAGCGAGGTCTTGAAATATTATCAAGTGGAAAGCGTTTTCAAAACCGAAGCCGAAACCTCCGCTGAGGAGTGGCAGAAGGCTAAGGAGGATATAGAAAAAGAAAAATCTCTGGTCTTAAATTCGACTGTCGGAAGTGAATTGATTTTTCCCAACGGAGCCAAATTGGAGATACTCTATCCTTTTTCAAAAGTCGAGCAAAATCCCGAGGATAAAAACGATATGAGCATTGTAGCTCGCTTGGATTTTGGGAAAAATAAATTTTTGTTTACCGGGGATTTGTCTCAAGATGGAGAAGTGGAGTTGTTGGAATACGGAGCGAATATTTCAGCCGGGATTCTCAAAATCGGCCACCATGGATCAAAATCATCCTCAAGCGAAAAATTTTTGGAAAAAGTTAATCCGTCAGAAGCGGTTATCTCGGTGGGAGAAAAAAACAGTTATGGTCATCCGCACTCTGAAGTACTGGAGAGATTGGAAAGAAACTCCGTCAAGGTTTGGCGCACCGACAAAAACGGAACTGTTAAATATAAATGCAAGGACCCCGAGGATGCTTGCCGGCTTTTTGTCAATTAATAGTTAAGCGAAATAAATTTCACCGATCTGTTTTTTTGTGTTAAAATTACGAATGATGAAGTTTGGAAATTTTTTTAATCGGTTATTTTCCATTGCCGGTTACGGATTACCGATTATTAATTACTGACATTTTTCATCCTTAATTTTATAATTTTTTCAGATCACTGATTATCAGTTACTGATTACCAATTTAAAATGGACAAATCAAATTTAGTTTTTTTGGATACGGAGACTACCGGTCTCAATAAGGAGGACCGACTCTGTCAGGTGGCTTTTAAATTTCAAGGCAAGGAGTGGGACGCCTTATTTAAGCCGGAAATTCCTATCAGTGTGGAGGCGATGGCTGTTTCGCATATCACCAATAGGATGGTTGCCGACAAAGACGCTTTCAAAGATTCGGAAATGTTTCAAGAACTAAAAGATATTTTTGATAAAGATAATATTTTGGTAGCTCACAATGCCGGTTTCGATGCGGAAATTTTACGGCGAGAAGGTTTGGCGATAAAAAAAATGATCGACACTTTCAAAATAGCCGGTTATCTCGACAAAAAAGGCGAAATCCCGAAATACAATCTGCAATATCTGAGATATTATTTTGATTTCGAGATCCCCGATGCGCCGGCGCACAACGCTTTGGGCGACATCAGAGTTTTGGAAGTGATTTTTGACTATTTTTATGCGCGGATGAAAGAGGAGGTTGGAGCTGAAGAAAAAATTATCCCTAAGATGTTGGAGATTTCGGCTCTTCCGCTCTTGATCAAGAAATTTTCTTTCGGTAAATATCTGGGGGAGAGAGTGGAGGAGGTGGCCGGGCGCGACAAAGGTTATCTGCAATGGCTCTTGGGAGAAAAAAAGAAAGCCCGAGAAAACGGAGAAGACGAGAGCGAGGATTGGATTTACACTTTGGAGCATCATCTAAAAAATCAAAATTCGTTATTTTAGCTTTTCACAATTAATTTATTAATCAAAAAAATATGAAAGTCAAAGATATAATGAATAAAGAAGTGGTGGCTGTTTCGGCCGATACGACGGTAAGCGAAGTAGCCGGTATCTTGGTGGAAAAGAAAATTCACGGTGTGCCGGTGGTGGATGAAGAAAATAAAATTATCGGAATAATAACCGAGACTAATTTTTTTGCCAAAGTGGACGGGGATTTTTATCTCACTCAGTTTGTTCAAAATGTTAAGGAGAACAAGCTTCCCGATGCGGAGGATTTGTCCAAGGAGAACAAAATCACTCCCGAAACACGGGTTTATGACATTATGACCAAGGATTGTATTTATGTTGATCCGGAAATGGAAACTGATGAATTATTTGAGGTTTTCAGAAAATACGGTTTTCATACTATTCCGGTGGCGACCGAGGGTGGGAAGCTTTGCGGAATAGTCAGCATCGCGGATATTATAAAAATGAGTACCGATAAAAAATCTCCTACCCCGGAAAAATAGGGTCAACAGGGGCCTGTGGATAACTTTTTTGTTCCGCTTGATTTTTCGTTTGATTTGTGCTATAATGAAAATATGAAAAGCAAAAACAAAAATACAAAAAAATATTTATAAAGACTAAAAATTCGATAGTCTTATTTTGCTTTTTAAGCACCTTGAAATGAACAAAACTTCCGTGGAAGGTTTTGTTTTTTTGTTTCAATCTCAACGAAATGGAGGTAGAGCCATGTGTTGCAGAGAGGCGATGAGAATTCTTATGCTGAGTCCGATTTACTGGAGATTGTCTCCTGCTCAACGCTGGGAGGCAATTAAATACTTTTGCTCTAGCTACAACAAATGAATGGCCATTTCAATGAAAGAAGGAGGAGATATATGAAAATTCCACATTTTTGCCGTTGGCAATAAAAAAGCGCAGATAAGATTATTCATCGAAATAATCGAAAATCTTGCGTTTTGCCAGCGGTTTTAGTTTGCGCTTGATTTTTTTTAGAAACTTGGTAGAATGTATTTGATGCGAAAAAAAACGCATTCATTTTTTTATAATAGGCCCTATCGTCTAGCGGCTAGGACGTATCCCTCTCACGGATAAAACTGGGGTTCGATTCCCCATAGGGTCACGGGAAATTAGTAATTAGTAACCTGTAAATAATAGTAGGATCAAGAATAAAATTTTCATTCTCAGGGAATCGAAGGGTGCAATAAAAAGCAAAGAGTTTTGCTTTTTATAAGCCCGGGCTCAGGGGTTGGAATGAGTCCTGTGCCGAATAGGCACGACGAATGACAACCGATGAGGATTCCCCATAGGGTCACCGGCAATGGACGTGATGGTTTATAAAGTATGCCCCGTCAGATATTTTTCCGACTGGGGTTTGTAAGGTAAAAACTCAGTCATCAAGTCGTCAGCAATCTGTCATCGAGGAAGATTTAAAAATTGGAGATTATTTATTATATAGTTAAAAAGTTAACGAATTGAGGGAATTGTTTTTTCGGGGTCTCCCTTTTTTAAAGGGAGATGTCTGAAAGACAGAGGGATTTAAATCCTCCCTTTTCTTAAGAAGGGTGGACCAAAAAATTTTTATCAAGAAAAAGATAAGTTGACAAGCTGTAATTTCGTAATCAGTAAATTAGGAAGAAAAAATAAGAGTCGGTTTTGAGATTTTAAATTTATTTAAGTTCTCTTTTTATTTTTATAAAAAACAAAAATCGCATTTAAAAATTAGT
>Ga0265295_1005435_pt1 | contig 16244 bp, 12 predicted proteins | sample Munlansysbiofilm_FD_192503 | JGI IMG/M metagenome (GOLD analysis project Ga0265295, IMG submission 192503) | Leachate microbial communities from a municipal landfill in Southern Ontario, Canada - Methane capture system biofilm | ecosystem: Engineered > Solid waste > Landfill > Unclassified ... | reverse complement strand
GAATGAGGTCCGCCGCGAAGCCTTTGAAGCGCTTGAGTTCGTGGGCATGGCCGATCTGGCGCAGGCCACGGCCAAGGATCTGGCCTTCGGCAAACAGCGTCTGCTCGAACTGGCGCGGGCCCTGGCTGCACGGCCAAAGCTCCTGCTGCTGGACGAGCCGGCGGCCGGACTCAACATCGCCGAGACGCAGCTTCTGGCCGACCTGATCCTGCGCATCCGCGACACCTACAACTTGTCCGTCATCCTGGTCGAGCACGACATGGAGCTGGTCATGCGCATCAGCGACGCCATTCTGGTGCTGTGCTTCGGGCAGACCATCAGCCGCGGTACTCCGGCGCAGGTCCAGAAAGACCCCAAGGTCATCGCCGCGTACCTGGGCGGGGACGAGGACTGATCATGCAGCCCACCCTTCTTTCACTCAAGAATATGGATGTTTTCTACGGCCGCATTCACGCCGTGCGCCGGGCCACCCTGCACGTGCGCCAGGGCGAGATCGTGGCGCTCATTGGCGGCAACGGCGCGGGCAAGACCACCATGCTCTGCACCATCTCCGGTCTGATTCGGCCCGGGCAGGGCAGCATTCTTTTCGAGGACACGGATCTGGTGCATCGCAGCCCGGAGCAGATCGTGCGTGCCGGCATCTCCCATGTGCCTGAGGGGCGGCTGGTGTTCAGCCCCCTGTCCGTGGAAGACAACCTGCGCCTCGGGGCCTACACGCGATCACGGTTCCGGCAGCGGGCAAGCATCGCCGAGGATCTGGAGACCATGTTCGCCATGTTTCCGGTGCTGCGCGAACGCCGCACTCAGGCCGCAGGGACCTTGTCCGGCGGGGAACAGCAGATGCTGGCCATCGGCCGGGCGCTCATGGCCAGGCCCCGGCTTCTCCTGCTCGACGAGCCGGGCATGGGGCTTGCCCCACTGGTGGTCAAGGACATTTTCCGGCATATCGTGGAGCTGCGGGACCGCCTCGGCCTGACCGTGCTCTTGGTGGAGCAGAACGCCCGCAGCGCGCTCAAAATCGCCGACCGGGGCTATGTGCTGGAAAACGGGCGCGTCATCCTGCAGGGCACGGCCGACGAACTGCTGGCCAACCGCGACGTCCAAAGGGCGTATCTTGGTCGGGAGCTGGACGCTTGAAAAGGCCCGATTGCTGCGTTGCTGCGAAAAAAAACAGGCCCTCACGTATGTCGCGATACGCTACGGCCCTGTTTTTTTCTTGCGCCTTGCACTCGAACCTTTTCAAGCGTCCAGCGCATGATCCTGAAATTTAAGGGGTTATAGGGGGGAGGACATAAGATGTACTGGCAAAGCGAATATGAATGCATGGAGCGTGGCGAGCTTGAGCTTTTGCAACTGGAGCGATTGCAGGCCACCCTGAACCGCGTGGCCCGTAATGTGCCGCTGTACCGCAAGCGTTTCGCGGATCTGGGCATCGACCCCTATGACGTGCAGTCCCTGGAGGACGTGAAGCGTCTGCCTTTCACCACCAAGGACGACCTGCGCCGGAACTATCCCTACGGCCTTTTCGCCGTGCCCCTGCGCGATGTCGTGCGCATGCAGGCTTCCACCGGCACCACGGGCAAGCCTACGGTGGTGGGGTACACTTCCGGCGACGTGCGCCGCTGGTCCGAGCTTGCTGCGCGCATCCTCACGGCAGGCGGGGTGACCAAGGACGACGCCGTGCAGATCGCCTTCAACTACGGCCTTTTTACCGGCGCTTTCGGCGTGCATTCCGGCGCGGAACTCATCGGCGCGTCGGTCATTCCCAGCTCCGGAGGCGATCCGCGTCGCCAGATTTCCATCATGCAGGACTACCGCACCACGGCCCTGGTCTGCACCCCGAGCTATGCCCTGCACTTGGCCGACACGCTCGATGAGATGAACATCAATAAGACCGCGCTCAGCCTGCGCTTCGGCCTGTTCGGCTCCGAACCCTGGACCGAGGAGACGCGCCAGGAGATCGAGGAGCGCCTGGGTATCCTGGCCACGGACAACTACGGCCTGAGCGAAATTACCGGCGTGGCCGGGGAATGCCTGGAACGGGCCGGTCTGCATATCAACGAGGACCATTTCCTGGCCGAGATCGTGGACCCGCAGACCGGAGAGGTCCTGCCTGCCGGAGTCAAGGGCGAGCTGGTGCTGACCACCCTGACCAAGGAAGCCTTCCCCCTGATCCGGTTCCGCACCGGGGATCTGACCACGCTCATCGACGCCCCGTGCGCCTGCGGCCGCACGCTCAGGCGCATGACCCGCATTCCCGGCCGCAGCGACGACATGCTCATCATCCACGGCGTGAACGTTTTCCCGGCCCAGATAGAGGCGGTCATCTCCGGCACTGGACTGACCGATCCCCATTACCAGATCGTGCTGGACCGGGTCGGACACATGGATCTGGCCACCATCATGCTCGAAGCCCCTGAATCCTTCTGCACGGACTCCATCAAGATATCCCAGCGCATTATCGAAAACGTGCGTATCCGCCTGCAGACGGAGCTGGGTGTGGCTTTTGAGGTCCGGCTGGTGGAACCGAGGACCATCGAGAGAAACAACGGGGGCAGGATCGTGGATCGTCGCAAGATGTGACCGTAGCGAAAATCTCACCGAAAAAGCTTCCGGTCGGTCTGTAAGCCATTCACGATTATGTCGATAAGTTAGGGCGGCTTAACTTTCTGTTTTTTTTAAGTATTTTTTGAATATTGTGAGGGACTCGTTCAGCAAAGGAGCATTTTGCTTCGTGAACCCCGGGGTGTTCTGAGCCCTTAAGAGTTTCTGGTAACGATATCGTACTGTTTAGGATTCGGATACTATGAAAAGTGATATCACCATCTTCGAAGAAGCGAAAATTCGACGTGTTTACGATGAAAAGACAGAAATCTGGTTCTTTTCAGTGGTAGACATTATCAGAGTGCTTACCGACAGCCCCGACCCTGGTGCTTACTGGCGGAAGATGAAGCAGCGTCTCAAAGCTGAAGGAAGTGAAGCCGTGACAAATTGTCACGGGTTGAAACTGACAGCCGAAGACGGCAAGCAGCGGTTGACTGACGTGGCCGACGCAGAAACGCTTTTGCGTCTGGTTCAGTCCGTTCCCAGCCCAAAAGCGGAGCCGATAAAGTTATGGCTCGCCAAGGTTGGCTATGAGCGCATGCAGGAAATGGCTGACCCGGAAATTGCCCTGAATCGTTCCCGCGACTTATGGCAAAAACATGGTCGGTCTGAAAAGTGGATTGAGCAGCGCATGCTCGGGCATGAAACGCGAAACAAGCTGACAGATTACTGGAAAGATCACGACATCAAGGACGGCCAAGAATATGCCATTCTGGCGAAGATTATTCACCAGGAGTGGTCTGATCTGAGCGTGAAACAGCATAAGACTCTGAAGAGGCTCAAGTCGCAAAATCTTCGTGATCACATGACTGAAGCCGAACTCATTTTCACCGCCCTTGCCGAACTCTCTACCCGTCAGATTGCGGAAAGCATGAACGCGACCGGCCTTGAAGAAAACAAGGTTGCAGGGAAGCATGGCGGCGGTATCGCGCGGCAAGCCAGAAAAGAACTGGAAGAAAAAACGGGGCGTAACGTCATCAGCAGCGAAAGCGGACTTATGCCCGGTATTGAAGAATAGCCGGTTGAGATTCAGAAAGCGCACATTCCCAAGCCCGGCGCAGGCCTTTTCCAGTCCGGTTCGCCCTGCCCCAAAGCCGCAGAAGACAAAATCGATGTCCGCTCCATGTTCGGTGCAGATTCGAGCGGCGTTCGAGAGGATCGGTCATCGACCGGCGCAAGATGTAGAGCATTCTTTGTTCCGAAAACAACACGCCCCTGGCCGCTTGGTCTGGGGCGTTTGTGCGTGGAGACGACTGGCGAAGATGCGCGAAATCAGTCAGGCCCTGTCCTGTTTCCCGAGTCCAAGCAGTTCAAGAATGCTCAAGATCACGAAGCGTGGATTGTGAAGAAGGTGGCGCTTCCATAGCCGACGCGGTTCCACGCACAGGCGGAACAGCCATTCCAGGCCACGCTCCTGCATCCATGACGGAGCCTGCGGGATCGCTCCGGCATGGAAATCAAAGGCCGCGCCCACACCGAGCATCACGGCCTGCACTCGTCCCTTGTGCTGGTGCATCCATCGTTCCTGCTTGGGGCAGCCCAGGCCCACAAAGAGAATGCGTGCGCCGGAGGCGTTGATGTCCCGGATATCGGCCTCGTCCTCATCCCGGGTCTGGTCACGAAAGGGCGGGCTGCAGGCATAGACGATGTCGAGGCCGGGAAATCTCCGCCGAAATTTTGTGATCATTGCGGCCAGCACGTCAGAAGATGCGCCGTAAAAGCCCACCGGGACCTCCTGTATGGCGGCGGCTTCCAGCACCCGCAGCGTCAGGGTCGGCCCGTAGACCCTGTCTTTCACGTCATGTCCGAGTAATTTCAAAATCCAGACCAGCGGCATGCCGTCCGGCGCGACCAGGTCGGCGATATTGACCGCTGCCTGATAGGCGGGATCGTCGAACGCCTCCATGACCACATGCACGTTGGCCAGGCAGACAGTTCGGCTTTCAGCTCTGGCAGCCCAACCAAGGATCAGGGCGGTGGTGTAGTGGTAGGTGGTGGGGTGGATGGTGGTGCCGAGGATGTTGGGGTGCATGGGTTCCAATCCTCAGCGCTTGCGATGGTTTGCGATGGCCTGTGCATAAATCTTCATCAGCATCCCATAATTCCGTTCTGCCGTGTACTTGGCTTCGTATTCGCGTCTGGCTTCTTTACGCATGTGGGCAAGCTCCGTCGGATGACAGAGGAGCCAGTCAACCTTGGCCGCCAGGTCGGATGGATCGCTGGGGCGGAAATGAAGGCCGGTGCGGCCGTTGTCGGTTATCTCCCCGACCGCACCAATGTTCGCGGCCAGTACGGGCGTGCCCATGGCAAAGGCCTCCATGGCCACACGTCCGAAGGTTTCGTAACACAATGACGGAAAAACCAGAAAGGTCGCTTCTGCCATCAGGGTAGAGACCTCTTCCGGGTTCTTGGAGCCGAGGTACTCTACTTCCTGCGTATTCTTGGCAATCCGCTCCACGTAGGTCCGCAATGGCCCGTCCCCGATCACTTTGAGGCGCACTTTCCGCCCCGGCAAACTCCAGGCTGCAAGGAGAGTGTCGATCCCCTTCTCTGCGGAGAGTCGTCCCACGAAGAGAGCGTATCCACCACGTCCATCTCCACAAACCGGATCGCGATGCACAAAGTTGGGTTTCACGCTCACCTTCTCCGAGGGAAAACCCGCCTCTAGGAATTTTTGACGGGCAAATGCAGTGAGAGCTATGTAGCCATCAACGTGACACCATGTGCCCAAGCTCCGATGAAGGGCAAGCATCCCCGCCACGACAGTGCTTGCAGCACGGCTATTCCGGTAGCATCCGTGGATCGCCCCGCGCCAGGGAAGACGTCCCAAACACTGCTCACAAGGTTGGCCGCCTTGGAAGAAGAGGCCATTCACACACAAGAGGCGATAGTTGCGTAGGGACATTACCACCGGTATCCCTTCAGCCTTGGCGGCGTGAAGGACTCCGGGGGAAGCAAGGGGAAAGGTGTTGTGTATGTGCACAAGGCGGGGACGGTGCTTTTGGATTGCCGCTCGTGTGTGTTGATAGGCTTTCTGGTTCCAGATCGTGCTCCCAGCCTGACGCCAAACTGTCATACTTTCCAAGTTCCGGTTATGAAAGATCAGGGTATGAACCTCATGACCCCGTTCTCGAAGAAGAGCCGTTTCGGAGATGAAGCTTTGATCTTCGCCGCCGGGTTGCCGATAATGGGTGTGGAGAGTGAGGACTTTCATCGCGAAATGCAAAACCGCTTTGAGTTGGCTGGGCGAACATCCGGATTCACCTTAATGGGGCAATGCACGTGTGAGTCTTTGGTCACGGTTTGCTGGTTGATCAAGCCGAGTGCCAATCCAACTACCGACCAGAACCAGATTCCGCCCATCGGGCCTTCAAGGTAAACATCGAAGGTCGCGTTGATCATGGCTGCTCCCAAAAAGGTCAACACCCAGATGCAAAGGCCCGCTTGGAAGTCATCGCCGAGACTTTTCCATTTTTTATGTCGCTTCCATAGCCTAGAAAGGAGTGTCAGGAGAAAGAGTATCCAGAGAACAAAACCGGGCACTCCCATGCGCGCGAGAATGGTCAAATGTCCGTTGTGAGGACTGCGTAAGGATCTGTCAGCCGTAACCTGAAATCCATCGTCGTCGGCGAGGTTGATCCCAAACCCTTTACCGGTCCAGAAATACTCCCCGTCGAAAGTGTACGCGATGATCGAGTTCCACCACTCCAGGCGCCAATGCTTGGTTCCGGTTCCACCAAAATTGTCGACATCGGTGAATATGCTTTGAATGTTGGTGGATAGTTGTTCGACGCTGATTGCGCGATCTCCGCGTCTGTATTCTGGAAGCACCTTGTTTGCTGCGCTGAAAGCGCCCAGCATGACAAACAAGCCAAGAGCAAGTCCCAATACAGCCACGCGTTTCAGGCGGGCACAGTAGGTGACAAAGATGCTTGCAATAAGCAGAGCAAGAAACCCTCCACGATTGATGGATGCAGCGACAACGAAACTGGCGAGCCAGCAGGGAAGTGTTATCCACGCAGAAAGCAAAGGTGTGGTGTTTCGCGATGCTGGGATTATGATAAGCAAAAAAGCCAAAATACCAGCGAGTTGGACGCCAACATCTCCTCCCTTGAAAACAATGATCGGCACCCCGCCTTCAGGCCCCCATGGCCATCGCGCAAGTGTGTCGCCCATCAAAATATAAATTAGAAACGCTATAGGAATCCATGCGACAAACCATCTCATGGTCATGCCGTACCATGATACGATGGCATGCAATGGCAAGCTTTGGCGAACGAGGTGAGCTACCGCCAAGGCGATTAAACCCCACGCCCAGATCACGCTGTCGCGAAGTGTGTCTATCCCATAAGTCTCAATAAAGGGGATGGTTCGCGCTGCTCCCCAAATCATGAACAATGTAAGGAGCGCGACTGCAGGGTCCTTGATTAGCCGAAACCAGCGCGGACGCAAAATAAGGACGGTAACTGCTGTAGTGAAAGTCAAGCTGTCTATATAAAATTGGGTAATGCCAATGTAGGCGAATCCTTTGTTTCCATAGGCGTAACCAAGGAGCGTAAAGCTCAATATACTTAGAAAAAAGTTATCGACTAGTCTCATATGTGCATTAATTGCAGAGCGATTAACTTCGTTGTTAACATTAAAACCGTTGTGTATAGCATATTTTTATCATATTTTGATTGTTTTCTTTAAATTATGATTTATATAATATTTAAAATAACAGCTTTTCGATAAAAATAAAAAACTGCTAGCGTATTGACAAGCAGAAGTGTCAGTGCTGATCCGCAAAGACTGTATCTCAACACTAATGGGATTCCCAAAATGATAGTCAATACGGAAATAAGTCCATATGACTGGGCCACAATCTTTTGTTTCTCAATCACGCGGAGGGCGGAACTTATTGTCGAAATTGTTGCTACTAAAACCGGCAACAAGCCGAGCCAACAAATCCAGTCTGTAGTTTCTAAGTATTTGTCTCTATATATCCATTTCAATAGGTGTGATCCAAAAGTAACGAGCAAGAACCAATACGATATTGCGAAGGCCGTAAACGCCGCAAGGCTGGCCAAGATAAATTGTCTGAGCTTGCCTTGAGCCAAGGCCCGCACCATTCCGGGTACGAGAAGTTGGCCCAGGGCTCCGTTAACGTGGAGGATGGGCATCAGCAGGTTCATGAGCGCCTTGAAACGCGCGGCGGCCTCAAAGCCATGAAATGCGGGCAGGATGAGATAGAAAATATTTCCCGGCACCCAGGAAAAAATTCCCGCCAGCAGTGCCCAGCGTCCGTAGTGCCAATGCAGGTTGTACACTTTCTCTGCATCCATGACTTGCTCGGTTTCTGTATTCATGCGCCATCGGATACTTTCCGCCGAAACGAGGCTGGCCACGGCCATGGCCAGGAGCGCGGTGAAGGTGTTGAGTGTGTTCGTGCGTAAAAAGAAGAACGTCTGGGTCAGGTAGAGGAGGAGGTAAAGCCCTCCGCCCAGGGCGGCCAGGCGTGGTTTCAGAAGCACGTATGCCCCTCGGCGCACAAGCCATAAATACAACACGGTTGGGGCCGCGAGGGAGAGTCCAAGGAAGCTCAGCGCGATTTCCCGTGCTCCGCAGGCCCAAAATCCCAGATGCAGCACGAGAAAGAAAAGACATGCAGCGCCTCCGAAACGCCAGTGGTAGCGCAGGAGGACCTGCTGATAGGCGGTGAAGTCCTCGCGGAAGCGTCCCGAGCCGTAGACAAGCATGGGTTCGGTCCAGAGTCCCGTATGCACGGTGCCGAGCAGCAGGAAGATTGCATAGGCCAGGGAAAAGGCCCCGTAAGCTGCCGGCTCCAGCCAGCGGGCCAGGAGAATGCTGACCAGAAAATTGGCTCCGGCAAAGAGGGCCTGATCGATCACGGCCCAAAAGCCCCGCCCTGCCCAATTTCGAAGGGAAGCACATGTTTCATGCTGTTGTATTAGAGATTTACGCAAAATTGATCTGGGTTCGATGCATGGTTGTTAATTGATATGCTGGAGACATGTTGCGTCTGAATCTGGCTATCTGAATTGCTGCATCGTTTATTGGATAATTCATGGAATACTTTATGCTGCATGAGTCAGGAAAAATATATTGTCGGGGCGATGTGTTTAGTACGCATTTGTGTTCATAAATCCACGCCATATAGTCATCCACAAGATCCAGATATCAAAGGACAGAGTCCAGTTTTCGATGTAATGGAGATCGTGAAGCATGCGTTGCTCCATCTTCTCGACCGTATCCGTTTCGCCCCGCCAGCCGTTGATCTGAGCCCAGCCGGTGATGCCGGGTTTGATCTTCAGGCGCCATATGTAGCCGGGCAGGAGTCTGCGAAAGCTCTCGTTCTGGGCCACGGGGTGCGGCCTGGGGCCGACCAGGCTCATGCTGCCGTCCAGCACGTTGAATAGTTGCGGCAGTTCGTCCAAGGAGGTGCGGCGAAGCACGGCTCCGAAGGGCGTGACCCGGCAGTCGTTTTTGACCGCCTGCCTGAATTCGCGGCCGTCCTCCGTCACGCGCATGGTTCTGAATTTCCAGACCCGGATTTCCTCTCCATCCAGCCCATGTCGCCGCTGCCGGAAAAAAACCGGCCCAGGCGAGGTGAGCTTGATGACCAGGGCGATGAGCAGCATCAGCGGGCTGGCGACAATGAGGGCCAGGGTTCCGAGGAGCAGGTCTTCAGCGCGTTTGAGAATTATCTTGCGTTCCGACATGGGCGATGCGGAGAGGGCGATGACGGGTGTCCCGCCGACCTGGAAGGCGTTCAGATTCATGAGCTCAAACGTGAAGATGTCCGGGATGATGTAGATGTTGGCAGGACTATTGAGGAATTGCCCGAGAACAAAGTGCATGCGTTCTTCGGCGCGAAGGGGCAGGGCGACGAAGACCATGGGGACGCGATGTTCGTTGACGTAGCGCACCGCCTGAGCGCAACGCTCCAGAACCGGAACGCCTTCGCACATGCCGCCGATTTTGGCCGGGTCGTCGTCGAAGGCGGCCACGGGCTTGATTCCAAGTTCCGGATAGGCGTTTATGGTCTGGACCCACTGCCGGGCCAGATCGCCCGCGCCGATCAGTACGGCGTGGCGTTGGTTGCGCCCCTGGCGGCGGTGGACGCGCAGCAGCGCCCGGATGCTCCAGCGTGAACCCAGCAGCATGGCCGCGCCGATGACGATCCAGAGCCCGATCTGCAATCGAGAAAAGGCGGCCGTGGACTTGAGCGCCCAGGATATGAGCACCAGACAGAGGAACGTCAGGATCCAGGCGCCAAGAACGCGGCGGGCCTCGATGATGAAGGGGCGCAGGCGCAATTCGCCGTAGGCTCCGGTCAGCTCTGCGGCAAAGGAGTACACGATGGCGCCGAGCAGGGCGCTGATGGCGAGACTGGCGGGATCGCCAATGGGGTGGATTTGATGGGCCAGGAGCATGCCGCCGGCAATCGCCAGGATTTCTGCGATACGGGTCAGTGTGGAAATGCCCGGTGAAATATTTGCCATTCCAGGTCCTTGATATTGCTTTTCAAACCATGCATGAATGTCAACGATCATGATGCGAACGTATCGTGACGGAGAATAACACTTTCAAAAATGGATGTAGCCTGAACGATGATTTTATCGTCTCTTAACCGATTTTATGCGACGGCATTGAAGCGGACCCCATGATTGATATCCACTGTCACGTGCTTCCCGGAATGGACGATGGGCCCGCCAGTATGGACAAATCCATGGCCATGGTCCGCTTGGCCGTGGCTGATGGAATCCGGGGGGCAATTTGCACCCCGCACTGGCATCCGCTGTTCTGGCCCAATGAGCGAAACGCCATTGTCATTGCCGTGGAAACGCTTCGGCTGCGTTTGCAGGCCGAAGACATTGCTTTTGATGTCTGGCCCGGAAGCGAACTCAGCCTGGACGCCGATCTGGAGGCCGGGATCGCAGACGGGCGTCTGGCAACCCTGAACGGCGGATCATGGGTGTTGCTTGAGTTGCCCGGTGCTTTCCTGCCCTCGGGAATCGACAATCTTCTCTTGAATTTTCTCCGTTCGGGCCGCAGGCTTGTTTTGGCCCATCCTGAACGTTATCATTTTATCTTGCGCGATTCGGCGCGGCTCCATGCTTGGGTCGAGATGGGCGTGGCCGTGCAAATCACGGCGGCCAGCCTGCTCGGCAGACTGGGGCCTGAAATCGCGACACTCTGCCGCGTCCTGCTGGAGCATCGGTTGGTTCATTTCCTGGCCAGCGATGGCCACGGTGTCGAAAACCGTCGCCCCCTGCTGCGGGAGGCTTACATTGCCGCAGCGGAAATCATGGGGAGCGATGACGCCTGGCGGTTGGTTCACACACATCCGCAGGCGGTGGTTCGCAACGAGCCTTTGCCCCTGGTTGATTTCGCGCCTTTGTCCCTGCCCAGAAAACGCCCCTGGTTCAAATTCTGGTGAGAACCCGCCTGGCGCTGCGCGTCGTGTTGTCCGGCGATCACGGTAATGAGACCGGACAATGCCGTCCTGAGCCATTCCTGCGAACAATTGTTCCGTGCGAGTATGCAGTCTGCTATCTGTAAGAGTGAAAAGGCATGTTCCCTTTCTTCAAGGGGGTGACGACGTTTTGTCGCGACAGCCGTTTTACGCTCCAATGCAACCAGTGAACTTCAGGCGTTATTTCGGGCTGGATTCGCTGCTGTCGCCCCCGCCGCCTCCACCCCCACCGCCTGCCAGGGCCATGCCCGTGGCGGCCAGGATGGCCAGGGCTCCCGCTCCAACGGCCAGACCGCTGAACGAGGTTTCCGCTTCGTGAGACGCGGAAGCAAAGCTCAGCGAGTTTTCTCCCGGCGCAGGATGCCGGGGCAGGAAGATGGCGTTGCCTGCATGAACTAATTTTTGCCCATCTATGGCCACAAGCTTGAGCGAGCCTTTGCGCATGGCCAGGATCGCATTGCCTTTTTGAGTGTCTATCTGGATGGTGCCCCTCAAAACCTCGTCGGAACTGGCCGGAATAAGGTAGCTGTTGGTGTCTGTGGAATCCTGAAAAGGGGTCTTGATCGCCAGCGGTTTTGCATCGGAGCGAAGTGCGAAACCAAGTTCGCCCTCCATGACGGTGACCAGATACCTAGTGCTCCCTTCTTCCAGGGAAAAAACGGTCTTGTCGGCGCCGATGAGCTGCAATCCGTCGGCTTCGACTACGCATTCTCCCGTACATGCCATGAGCATCCCCGAAGGCGCCGGTATTTCCTTGTCCACGACGAGGCCGGTGGCCAGCAGTGTTACGTGATTCGTGGGTATCAGCATGGGGGACGAACCAGCCACGGCCAGTAGAGGTTGCATGATCAATATAACCGAGATCAGGAATGCGAGAAGCTGCTGGAGCATGATGGTTGCCTGCTTTTTTCGTGGTGGTTCGCGCCTGTCGCGTTCGGGCCGTCGTTATCGCGAAAATAAGTTTGGCGATGATGGCCGTATATCTGAACGACGTGCCGATATCAGGTCAGCAAAAAACAATTTGTGCTGTTTAAGTCAATACTTACAATTACGGTGTGGAGTACTTCCACGTTACGTATGGTTATGTAGATACTGAGGCCCTGACTTCTGAAAAAGAGTACTTGGAGCGACTGCAAGAAGCCGTCACCCCCTTGAAGAAGGGGATTCATGTCTTTTTAGATACCTGAGCGGACTAGATTCCCGCCTACCCATGCTGGGCACGCGTTCGCGGGAATGATACAAAGGTATTTTCGCCCCCTTTTTGCAATGACATCTAGAGACGGAGGAACTCAATCGCCTGTAAACGCAGGATGGTTCCAGCCAGTGCTGGACGCGCGTGCGCGGGAACGGCTTTGACGGTCTTTTGCGTGTTTTTGCATGGCATTTCCGGAACGTGAACCGGGCGCAACGAATTCTGAATCTTCTCGTTGCGGCGGTCAGCCTACTGAGATGGTGGCGTGTAGCCGACACCAAACAGCCCCGCCCCAAGCGTCAGGCGCAGTCCCTGGACAAAGGTGCCGACCGCGCTTGATTCCACAAAGATGACGTCGCGGTCCTGGACTTTAAGTTTGTCGGTCTCGCCGGTCTGCAGCTCGGCGAGGGACAGCTTGGCCACCTCCCTCCTGCCTTCGCCGAGGTAGCGGATGAGCTTGACGTTCTTGGCATCGGCAAAGGATTGCAGGCCGCCTGCGGCGACAATGGCCTCCTGTACGGACATTTCCTTGCGGATGGGGTATGATCCGGCCTTGCGGACTGCTCCGTCGACATAGACCGAGCCCGCTTCCGGCACGTAGATGACATCCCCGCCTTTGATGCCCACATTGAGATTCCCCTGCCCACCTTTGACCAGCTGGTCCAGGTCGATGACCAGCGAGCTCGCGTCTTCACTGCTTTCCGGTTTGCGGCGAATCTGCACGGTCCGTCCGGCCGCGTCGCTCAAGCCTTCGGCCATGGCGAGGACGTCCATGAGGTTCATGCTGGCGTAAAAATCATAGGTGCCAGGCTTTTTGAGCGCCCCCATCATGGTGATTTTCGACCCGAACTGTTCCTTGACGAAGATGGTTATGTGCGGATCCTGAAGGTATTTCTCCCGATAAAGCTCCTCCACGTGCCGTTCCGCCTCCAGTACGGAAAGGCCGGCGATCCGCACCGTGCTCAAGAGCGGCAGGGTGACGCTTCCGCGCGCGCTGACCCTCGTCTCGATGCTCAGGTCCGGCGCTTCGAAGATGGTCAGTTCAATGAGATCCCCGCCGCCGATGACATAGTCCTCGTAAATGGGCGTGGCGGTGAAGGATTCGTAGAGCTTTCCGTTCAGTTCGGCCACTTCCAGCGCGTTGTATTCCGTTGCGGCGGGGTCGGCCAACTGATCAAGTTCGGTTGTGGCGGCCGGACCCTTGGCTCCGCATGCCAGGCACAGGATCAGGGTGGCCACGGGCAGGAGCCGCAGGCAGGGGGCTGTCACTTTCTGTGCGGCGCGGCTGAGCGCGATGAGGAAGGGCAGGATTTTTTTCATGTCGGGATCCGTTTTTTGTTGGTAATTTTTGGATGATTGCGGCGGCGTTGCCGATGCCCGTCTGCCATCGCTGCGCGTGATGCTGATGCGTTATGCGAAATGAGTGATGCGTTTGAGATTGGTCTGAAGACTAATTATTGATGTATTTGAATAAGTATTTTTATGTATTTTTATTTTTTGAGTGTGCGTAATTATCTAGATATGGGTTGCATTTTCATGCATAAAAATATTTATTTACGTGCTTGCTGTTTTTTATGCGATTGACAATGCTTTGTTGCCATGGATAGGCGGGTCGATGTTCAAGTAGTCGTAACCTGTATATGTTGACAAGGTTTTTTGTATATGCGTGAAAATGGCCCTTTAGATTCGCTTCCTTCCGGTAGTCCTTCTTTTTTTCCGGCCGTGCACCCAAGTCAGGCCGTGGTGCATGCATCGGAATTTCCAGCGTCATTTCCGCAGGCGGACGACGAGATCGATCTGCGGGACTGCCTCGAGGTGCTTGTTCGCCGTAAATGGCTCATCGGCGGCGTGCTGTTCGCTGTTTTCGTGACCACGTTCATCGTGACTCTGGCCATGACCCCGATTTACAAGGCCACGGGCAAGCTTGAGTTCAATCTGCAGCCGCCCAAGGTCACCACGTTTGAGGATATGCTCGTTCCCCAGACTCAGACTCGGGAGTTCATGAACACCCAGACCAAGCTGCTCACCTCCGACTCGCTGGCGTGGCGGGTGATCGAAACCCTTGATCTGGTCCACAACCCTCACTTCAATACGGAGATCACGGCCGAGGGCGAGGACCATGATGCGCAGGTCCGGGAGGCCGAGGTACAGCAGCGACTGCTCAAGGTCTTCCTGGACAATCTGGAGATCAAGGCGGAGCGGGACACCACCATCCTGAATCTGGCCTTTTCCTCCCCAGACCCGGCGCTGGCCCGGGACGTGGTCAACATTTTCATCGGCTCCTTCATCGCCTGGCAGCTTGACAAAAAAATCGGGGCCGCCGGCGTGGCCAACGAGCAGTTGCGCAAGCAGGTCGAGGTGGCGCGGATCCGCTTGGAGAAGTCCGAAGCGGAGATGAACGCTTTTGCCCAGAAAGCAGGCATCGTCTCTTTGGATAGCCGCATGAACCTTGTTTACAAGCAGCTTGAGGAGATCAATTCCGCCCTGGCCCTGGCCCATGCCCAGCGCCTCGGCAGGGAGGCCCTGGATGCGCAGGCCCGTGAAGTCGGCGTTTCGGCCCTGCCCATGGTCATCGACAATCCGCTCATCCAGGAACTGCGGCAGCAATACGTCCAGCTTGAGTCCCAATACGAGGATAAGCTTGTCGTCTTCAAGCCCGATTACCCTGAGGCCAGGCGGTTGAAGGTCCGGCTCGACGATGTCGCATCCAAGATCCGCCATGAGGAAAACAGGATCAAAGGCGGCATCCGCAACGACTATCTTGTGGCCCTCAAAAACGAGGAGTCCCTGCGCACGCAGGCTGATCTGGCCAAGACCAGCGCCCTGGATCTGAACGACCGGGCCACGCAGTACAAGATCCTTGAGCGCGAAGTCGAGACGAACAAGGAGATTCATCAGTCCCTGCTGCAGCGCGGCAAGGAGATCGACGCAACGGTGGGCACGGATATCAGCAATATCCAGGTGGTGGACCACGCCTTGCTCCCGGTGAAGGCGGACAAGCCGCGCATCCAGCTTAACCTGATGCTGAGCATCGGGATCGGCCTGCTGCTGGGCGTGGCCGCCGCCTTTTTTCTCGAATTTCTGGATAACACGGTCAAAAGCATTGATGAGATCACCGACCGCTTCGGCATCGGCATCCTGGGCGTGCTCCCGGAAGCCGAACAGAAATTCGCGGACAGGCTGGACCGCCTGGTGGTTTCCGATCCCCGGGCGGGGTTTTCCGAGGCCATCCGCACCACCCGCGTTTCCATACAGCTGTCCACCGCCGCCGAGGGGGGCACCCGTACGCTGCTCATCACCAGCACCGCCGAAGGGGAGGGCAAGTCGACCATCGCGGTGAACATGGCCCTGACCTTTGCCGCCGCCGGCGACAGGGTGCTCATCATCGACGCGGATCTGCGCAGGCCCAGATTGCACCAGGTATTTTCTCCGTCCGCTTCAGGCGGTGGGGGACTGAGCGAACTGCTCATCGGCAGCAAGAGCCTGGACGATGTGATCTGCGCCACCGAACACGAGAACTTGTTTTTCATCCCGGCGGGATTGGTGCCTCCCAACCCTGCCGAGCTTCTGGCCTCCAGGCGGATGCGTATGTACGTGGAACAATTGCATGAGGATTTCGACCGCATCATTATCGATGGCCCGCCATCGGTGGGTTTCGCCGATGTGCTCGTGCTCAGCAGCCTGGCCAGCGGGGTCATTCTGATAAGCACCCTGGGCAGGACCCACAGGCAGGCGCTGCGTCTGTTCCGGCGCTCTTTGCTCAATATCAACGCCAGGCTGCTGGGCACCATCGTCAATCGCCTCAATGTGCAGAACCGTTTTGGGGATTATTATTCCAAATATGGCAGGTATTATTACCATCCTTACGCCTACGGCGACGGCAGCGCCGAACTTGCGCAGGGCGACGTTCCGCAGCTGGAAGAGCCCCGCGCGTCCTGACTCGCGGTTCGTGGACGGTGAGAGGACATA
>Ga0265295_1005434_pt1 | contig 16244 bp, 16 predicted proteins | sample Munlansysbiofilm_FD_192503 | JGI IMG/M metagenome (GOLD analysis project Ga0265295, IMG submission 192503) | Leachate microbial communities from a municipal landfill in Southern Ontario, Canada - Methane capture system biofilm | ecosystem: Engineered > Solid waste > Landfill > Unclassified ... | reverse complement strand
GCTGGCGTGCTCGGCCAGGTAAAAGGCGGCGAACAGGCCCGCAGGGCCGCCGCCGACAATGATCACGTCATGGACTTTCTTGGACATAACTACTTTCCTTCGACTTTCTTCTTGCGCGCGGACATGGCGTGCCGTTTCTGAGCCGAAAGCTCGATCTTGCGCAAACGGATGGTCTGCGGCGTGACCTCGACCATTTCGTCGTCGCGAATAAAATTGAGCGCCATTTCGAGCGTCATGGGCAGCACGGGAGTCAGGATGATGGCCTCGTCCTTGCCCGAAGCGCGCATGTTGGTCAGCTTCTTTTCCTTGCAGGGGTTGATATCGATATCGTTGTCGCGGTTGTGCTCGCCCACGATCATGCCTTCATAGACCGCGTCGCCGGGACGCACGAACATCCGACCGCGCGGCTCCAAATTGAAGATGGCGTACGGCACGGCCTGACCCTGCCGGTCGCAGACCAACGAGCCGGAAAAACGGGTCGGGAAATCGCCCCGGTATTCGCCGTAGCCGTCGAACAGGGAATTCATGATGCCCGTGCCCTTGGTGTCGGTGAGAAATTCGTCGCGATAGCCGATCAGGGCGCGCGAAGGCACGGAAAATTCCATGCGCACACGGCCACTGCCGTTGTTGACCAGATTGAGGAGCTTGCCGCGCCGGATGGACAGCTTTTCCGTGACCACGCCCATGAAGGCTTCGTCGCAGTCCACGTAGACGTGTTCCATGGGCTCAAGGACCTTGCCGCCTTCCTTCTTGTAGATGACTTCGGGTCGGCCAACGCCCAGTTCGAAGCCCTCGCGCCGCATGGTCTCGATGATGATGGCCAGCTGGAACTCGCCACGGCCCTTGACGATCATGGAGTCCTTGTCTTCGCTCTCCTCGACCTGAATGGCCACGTTGGTCAGGGCTTCCTTCTCCAGGCGATCCTTGATCTTGCGTGACTGCACGATCTTGCCCTCGCGTCCGGCAAAAGGCGAAGTATTGATGGTGAAACGCATGGACACCGTGGGTTCGTCCACATCGATGCGCTTCAGGCGCAGCGGACTCTCCTTGAGGCAAATGGTGTCGCCGATGCTGACCTTGCCAAGGCCCGCCAGAACCACGATGTCGCCCATTTCAACAACAGCCTGATCTTTGAGCTGCAGGCCTTCGTAGGCCTGGATTTTGGACGGACGGAAGGCGAGCTGGTCTTTTTCTCCCATACACAAGAGGTCGGCCTTTTCCTGCAACGTCCCGGCCTTGATCTTGCCGATGACCAGGCGGCCCAGATAGTCAGAATACCCCAGATCGGAAACAAGCATCTGGAACGGGGCCGTGGAATCAAAGCGCGGTCCGGGGATGCGGTCCAGGATCAGGTCAAAAAGGCAGGACAGATCCTTGCCCGGCTCGTCCAGCACGGGGGAAGCCACGCCGTCGCGGCCAATGGCGTAGAGCACGGGAAATTCAAGCTGGTCCTCGTCGGCGCCAAGATCGATGAACAGGTCGTAGACTTCGTCCAGCACTTCCTGCGGGCGCGCGTCGGCGCGGTCGATCTTGTTCACGACCACAAGAATTGGCAGGCTCGCGTCCAGGGCTTTCTTGAGCACAAAACGGGTCTGGGGCAACGGGCCTTCGGAAGAATCCACCAAGAGAACCGCGCCGTCGACCATGGACAGGGCGCGCTCCACTTCCCCGCCGAAATCGGCGTGGCCGGGAGTATCGACGATATTGATCTTCACGCCCTTCCAGCGCACCGAACAGTTCTTGGCCGCGATGGTGATGCCGCGTTCGCGTTCCAGATCCATGGAGTCCATGACGCGGTCGTCCACGGCCTGATTGTCCCGAAAAACTCCAGACTGCCGGAACATGACGTCCACCAGGGTGGTCTTGCCATGGTCGACGTGCGCTATGATTGCGATATTTCTGATCTTGTCATTAATTTGCATGGTGGGCATATTTTCCTCGTAGAGCATAAAAAACGGCTTCCTTGACTGAAGCCGATGTGGATACGACCGTACGTCACACGACGCACGACACTATTTTTCCATTACGCCTACCTTTCGCACGACGTCAAGAAGGAAAGAAACGGAAAAAACGGATCTTTTTCAGAAGGGCCGGACAGGCGACCATGTGAGGCGGCAAGAAGGCAAGAGAGGACGCAAGTCTACTTGCACGCTCCGCAGCGCATGTTGCGGGTGGCGTCCTTGAACTGGATTTCGGCGGTGCAAGGCTTCATCAATTTCTGGACATAACCCAGGCCAAAGGTCGGATGATCAATGACATCCCCGATCTGAAACGTACGCTCCATGCTGTAGGAAAGGGGCTTGGCGCAAGGAGTGACCAGCTTTTCCCACTGCTCGGCCAGGGCCAGAGCCTGCTTGGTGGAGGCCAAGGCTGCCTTCTTCGGGCGCGGGGTGGCGGGCTTTTTGACCTTGGGCTCGGCAGTAGGAGACACGTAGGCGTGACGTGCGTTACAAACCTTGCACTCGACCTTGGCGATCTTGTCACCGGACATGACGACCACGTGGTGATCGGTCACGGTCTTGCATTTTTTGCACTGGGACTCAACGGAACTGCCTGCTTGTATTTGATTTTCTGACATGACTTATCCTTGGGGAGACGTTGCGGGAAAAAAAAGCCACAAGGGAATATCCTTGTGGCATGTTCTCTATTTAGGAACCCTACCCCCTAACCGGACAGGTGGCAATGGGCGAGTTTGAGGGGCTGGCCGGGATGGGGAGGATGGTGGGGCGGAACAACAACAGAAGTGGCTCAGTTTGTTTGAACACGTTTGCCCGTTTCTTAAGTGGAATATGTCTGTGGGAACGAAAAAGCTGACTAGGCATGCCTTTTTTGAATCGCAATAAGAAACTTTGACAGCTATCGCAAAGATACGTACAGATTATCTGTACAACTTCTCCGGAGATCCCCATGCTGCAAACCACCTACACCGACGCCCGCGCCAACTTGGCAAGCCTGTGCGACGAGGTCACCGAAAATCAGGAAATCGTCGTCATCCGCCGCCGCAAGGGCAAGAACGTGGCCATGATCGATGCTGGCGAACTGCAAAGCCTGGTCGAAAGCGCCCATCTCATGCGCTCGCCCAAAAACGCCGAGCGCCTGCTGGCCGCCCTGGACCGGGCACTCAAGGGTCGGGGCGAAGCTTCCGACATCAACCAACTGAAGGCGGAGGCGGGCCTTGCGGAATAAGGACCGGGTAGCTGTCTTTCAGCCCGAATTCCGCGAAGACCTGCGCCACTGGGTCCAGACCGACCGCCGCGTGGCCATGCGCATCCTGGAACTGGTCGAAGCCGTCATGCGCGACCCCTTCCAGGGCATCGGCAAACCCGAACCCCTCAAATACCTCGCCCCCGGCGTCTGGTCCCGCCGCATCACCCAGGAACACCGGTTGGTGTATCTGGTGCGCGATGACCGGGTGGATTTTTTGCAGGGGCGGTATCATTATTGAAGTCTGTTTTGTCTGCCAAAGGCAAATGAAAAAACCAAGTTCAGTTAATCCATCTCTACCGGCATAAATCTGAGTGGCCTTTGCGGCAGTGAAACATCCAAAGGACCACGGCTGCTTGCTGGCCATTTCAATCCACGCCCTCCGCACGGAGGGCGACGGTCCTGGGGGCCAACGCCAACTTCGATGCGGATTGTTTCAATCCACGCCCTCCGCACGGAGGGCGACCCGGAGCCCAGGGCGATCATCCTGGACGAAATGGAGTTTCAATCCACGCCCTCCGCACGGAGGGCGACCTTTTCCTGTGTAGGACTCGTCGGTAGCAAGAGAGTTTCAATCCACGCCCTCCGCACGGAGGGCGACTCGGGCATTTCGTATCCCTGCTCCATGCGATTCTGTTTCAATCCACGCCCTCCGCACGGAGGGCGACCCGACGAACTGTACGATGAACTTTTTGCATATGCGTTTCAATCCACGCCCTCCGCACGGAGGGCGACCAACGCGCTGGTGGAGGCGGTGGCACGGTTAGTAGTTTCAATCCACGCCCTCCGCACGGAGGGCGACCCTCGACGATGATGACGACGATCCTGAAGACATTGTTTCAATCCACGCCCTCCGCACGGAGGGCGACGGGACGTGGACGGACGGCAAGGGCAACAGCGGTGTTTCAATCCACGCCCTCCGCACGGAGGGCGACCATAACTGTATTCATAGACGCCATGCTGGGCCCAGTTTCAATCCACGCCCTCCGCACGGAGGGCGACACATTCTGGGGTGACATAGGCGTTGGCCGCATAGCGTTTCAATCCACGCCCTCCGCACGGAGGGCGACCAAGGGCCGTCTGGTCTACGTTGAGGGGAAGATCGTTTCAATCCACGCCCTCCGCACGGAGGGCGACGGGAATTGGCAGTCACCTTCGAAAAGCTCCGCTGTTTCAATCCACGCCCTCCGCACGGAGGGCGACGCAGCAGCTGCAGCCGCTGATTTTTGCTGCGTTGTTTCAATCCACGCCCTCCGCACGGAGGGCGACTGTTTAACATCAATGTCAATACTCCTCCTAGCATGTTTCAATCCACGCCCTCCGCACGGAGGGCGACGTTTGTCGTTACGGGCAGATGTGCGCTCGGGCCAAGTTTCAATCCACGCCCTCCGCACGGAGGGCGACGCGCTGCGGCCTTGGCGAGCAGCGTCGTGTCGGCGTTTCAATCCACGCCCTCCGCACGGAGGGCGACGCGCTGCGGCCTTGGCGAGCAGCGTCGTGTCGGCGTTTCAATCCACGCCCTCCGCACGGAGGGCGACCAACAGTTTGTATAAGACACAAGGGTATTGCTCAGTTTCAATCCACGCCCTCCGCACGGAGGGCGACCCAAGCCTTTTTTAACACCATGCTGTCCGACAAACAGGTTTCAATCCACGCCCTCCGCACGGAGGGCGACCCAGGTCGTGACGCGCTTTTCGGCCAGATCCTCGGTTTCAATCCACGCCCTCCGCACGGAGGGCGACCATATGTTCCGAGGGGCGATCCGTTTACTACGCGTTTCAATCCACGCCCTCCGCACGGAGGGCGACCGCACTTGGGGCAAAATACGGGGTGCTTCGGCAGTTTCAATCCACGCCCTCCGCACGGAGGGCGACTTCCACAAAAGCGAAAACATCATTGTCATACCAGTTTCAATCCACGCCCTCCGCACGGAGGGCGACCTTGCCGCCGTCGCCCTGCTCCGGCCAGATCCGGTTTCAATCCACGCCCTCCGCACGGAGGGCGACAGCGCTTCCAGATCCTGGCGCAACTCGAGCAGCGGTTTCAATCCACGCCCTCCGCACGGAGGGCGACTGATTGGACGCCGGGAAAAGGCCCCAAGCGGCTAATTTCAATCCACGCCCTCCGCACGGAGGGCGACTTTGGGCACCTTAGCCAAACAGGCGTCAAAATAATTTCAATCCACGCCCTCCGCACGGAGGGCGACCGGAGATCGTCGATGCAAACGCGCCTGTGGTTGTATTTCAATCCACGCCCTCCGCACGGAGGGCGACTGTCAGTTCACAAAACGTTCGTATACAACAACTCCAGCAGCTTATTCCGCGAACACTGTTCACAAACCTGCCGGTTGTCCTTGTCGATTCATTACATGAAAATTATTGCCGCATAAAATCAAACAATTCCAAGCATCGCGAACCTCCCGAGGATTTCGACACCGCTTGGGGTTCGCGCTACAGAATCAGCGGTCCTTCTGGATCATACGCGGGCTTGGCACCGATGTGCTCAATCTTTCGTTTCCAGTTTGCGCCCAGATAATAAAAACGCAGGCTATCTTTGCTCTCATCCATTTCATTCAGCAGCCTGTTTTTCAACCGCGTCCATTGAGCCGGGTCCACCACGCATTCGAACACGGAATACTGCACCCGTTGCCCATAATCCTGGCAAGCCCTGGCGATGCGCCGCAAGCGCCTTTGCCCGCCATGGTCCTCGAAACTCACGTCGTAACTTATGAGTACCAGCATATCATTTCCACACAAACGGCGGGTATCCGTCCAGATCACCTCTCAGCCACCGCGACATGAGCATGGCCTGGACATGAAAGACAAGCCCCATGGAAATCCGCTCATTCAAAAACGGATGCATGATTTCGTCCTGTTTGCGCTTCTGATACGCGACCAAAAGCGTCTTCCTTGCATCGTCCGTCAGCTTGACCGCCCCGGTTTCAAGCATCTCGAAATCATCCTTTTTGATCTGACCCAGGTTGATCAGCGACAGGGCCAGACGATCCGCCACGACAGCCCGGAACTCCTCCATGACATCAAGGGCCAAACCATGCCTTCCGGGCCGGTCCCGGTGCAAAAAACCCACTTCCGAGTCCAGGCCGACGCATTCCAGGGCGCTGCGCACATCATGCGCCAAGAGCGTGTAGATAAACGAAAGCAAACAATTGATACGATCAAGGGGCGGTCTCCGGCTGCGCCCGGTAAAACGGAACTCGGGTTCCGGGGATAAAATCAGGTGGTTGAAAACTCCGAAATAACCGTTGGCCGCCTCCCCTTCGATGCCCCGCGCCCAGTCCAAATCGATGGGCTGTTGCAGACGCTGCAGGCAATCCCGCAAGTGGTCGATCTCCTTTTCCAGAGCCGCGCCTTCGATCTTGCCACCGTGGTCACGCAACGTACGCTGCAAAACGCGCCGCGCATTGATGATCTTGGCCGTAATTATGGACCGAGCCACTTCCGCGCTGGCGTCCAGATTATCCGCACGCCTGAACTGCTCACGCCGGAGCAGAACATTACCCGAAACAGGCCCTTGCACCCGCGCCAGAAATCGACCGTTCTCGGTAAGGAAACTGAAGCCCAGCCCCCGCTCGGCGGCAAATCCCATCAAAAACGGACTGCACGAAACCTGTCCGAAACAGACCACCCCACCCAATGTATGGATAGGCACGCGCAGTTTGACTTCCTTGTCCACGCGGACAACGACGCATTCACCCTCTTTGGCCAGGTAAGTTCCTTGGGTCGTCACATAGAGCGTGTTAAGCAGCTTTTTCATTCAGCGTCCGCCATGGTTGTCAGATACCGGCTTATGGATTTGGACCGGGGCAATTTGGGCATGCACGCATGAAAGAGCGAACACGCATCGCATTGTGCGCCGTAAACAGCCAGTGGCGTCCGCCCTGCTTCGATGAGTCGGTGCAGCCGCTCGGCGGTCTCACGGGTTTCGCTGCGCAACTCGTCGTCAAAAACGACCCGCTCACGACGTCTGGTCTTGCCGTAAAACAAGGCACCCTCCTCTATCTTCACGCCGATCATCTCCTCCAGACACATGGCCTGAGCGCAAAGTTGGACCCGATCCCAGTCTGCGGCCTTGCTGCGACCGCGCTTGTATTCGACGGGCAAGACCTCCTCCCGGCCCGGCCCGAATTCCACGACATCCGCGATGCCCGAAAGCCCAAGCGCCAAAGAACGCAAAGGCAAACTGCGGGCAATGCGTCGGCCTGCCCGAACCGAATTCTCTCCGGAATCGACCTTGTCATGCAGAATTCGTCCTTCGGCAGTGAACAGATTCTCTTCCCATAACCGCTCAATGTGGATGAGCGCACATTGTCGCTCGCAGTAGAGCAAATGCTGCAAAGCCGAGATGGGCAAAAGCTCGTCTTCTGAATACATATGTCTCACTCCGCTCACGCTGTGCGACGTCGCGACTCGCCAGAAAAGCAAGTCACCTGTATTGGCGCAATTTATCCAGAACCCTGTCCCGCAGATCGGGTTTATCCGCCAGATACAGGGAAATGAGTTTTTTGCCCTGCTGCTGGTAAAGCTGCTGTTTTTTGAGCATGCCGATTTTGTATTCTGCCGTGTCCATGCCCCAAAATTCAATATAGACATCAAATTCAGGGAGATAAAAATCCGGCCTGATGGCATACCCATCCAAAATGCGAAAGCGTTCATCATAGCGGTAGCTGATACCTTCGGCAGCCAAAGCTTCGCAGATGAGGCGCTCGCCTTCGGACTGCACCCAGCTTCCGTCCCTGGACCGGATGTTCTTCTGCAATTCCACCTTGGTTTCGTAATTGCGGCGCTCCAAAAAAACTTCGTCAAAGCAGTGATCGCAGAACGGGCGCTGAAAGGCCTTTCGACTGCGCACGTATTCGTCGGGGGCAAGGCGCACTCCACAACGCTGACACAGATGCTCAACTGCGCGGTCAGCGATATCCGATGCCTCACGAATCAGTTTTCCAGCCGCCAACACGCTCCGCTTGACGTAATCACGCTCGACGGGATTGGCATAGAGATCGCGCAAGTCCGGCAACACGTCTCGGGCAACGGCTCCATAAGCGCCAAGAGCCTTGGCCGCATATTGCCGAACCTGCGGATGCTCGTCGCGCAGCAGAGGATGCAAAGCCTCCACTGCCAAAGCAGAAATCACGATGCCCGCCAGCTTGCCCAGGCCCGAGGCCGCGAGTCTGCGCACCAGCGGCGAGACGGATTTGGTCAGATCCAGCAATTCCGCCAGAACGTGCGGATCGGCGCTGTTGCCAAGCTCCGTGGCCCGACGGGCCAGCGTCTTTTCGGAGGAGGCGTTCATGTGTTTCATGACTGATTCCGATTCCGGGGAATCTCCATGGCGTCGAAGCAGTGCGCACCTTTGCGACGCCATGGCATGCGGTTAAAGTTTTTCGATGATCTGCACGCCGCTCGGAGCCTGGCCGACGGTGACGGTATAGTCGGCAAAAGACCGGGCAGGGCCGGAGGAGCCTTCGGCGCGTTTGACCTGCACCAGATCGAAGAGCTTGTGCGCCGGGGCGTTGCCGAGTTTGTTCTCGTGCTTGAAAACTATCAGCTTGCGGCTGCTCATGAGTCCACGCGCGGCGGAACGATCATGTTCGAACATGTTCGCCAAAGCATCCCAGAGCAGGCTCAAATCGTCGTCGGAAAAACCGGTCTTTTCCGCCAGCGGCGCGGAAACAAAACCGTGAGCCACGTAAAGGCCATAGGGGACGATATGTTTGCGGCCCATGGTGCGATTATCGCCCTGCTGCTTTTCGGCCTCGGCCTTGGTCGTTACAGCCATACGGGTGATGCTGATTTCCTGGGGAATGATCGGCTCGACGCTTTTGGCAAAAGCCAGTTGCACAGGACCACGAACCTGCCCACAGTTGACTTCGGTAGTCATAACCGCGCCAAAAGTGCGGATGTCGTAGAAGTTGTCGCACATCCAACCCGTGACCTTGGCTGCATCCTCGGCCTTTTTGGGAAGTTTCTTGGATTCGGGCTTCAGGTCATGCGCTTTGTAGGCAAATTCGTTAGTGTCATTGAGAATAGCCTTCTCTTGGATGTAGATCTTGAACCCCGTTGCCCCATTCTTGGCCAGGGCCACATGATTCCTGATCTTGCGCTTCAGGCACACATCCGTAACCAGACCATGCCCTGTTTCCGGATCGATGCGCGGCATGTTGCCCGCATCCGGGTCTCCGTTGGGATTGCCGTTCTCGACGTCGAAAAGCAGTACGAATTCGTAGCGGTTGGCTATGGCGGTCATGGTTAGTTCTCCTTGATTTTTTTGGTAAAAAAGTCTTTGCGCTGATGGTAGTAGCCGATCATGAACAAACCCTGCTCTTCTGCAGACATGGTTTTCGGAAAGTCATCGAAGAAATTCATGATGTCCTGCACCATGGATTCATAGTGGATGGCCCGCCCTTTTTTCTCGGGATCCTTGCGCAGCTTGGCCGTATGATTGGATGAATTTTTGAGCAGCATGTGAAAAACCTGCCCCGGATTGGCCGAAGCCGAGGACAGATAGCGGTCCTTGATGGTCGCGCTGGCACCGGGGACAGCTTCTTCCTGAGCTTTTTCCAGAACGGCAAAGAGCCTGCCCAAGAGATACGGGCGATCTGTTCTTGCGGGATCAAGTGACACGGGAACCTCCAGCTTTTTGTTTCTCGTGAGAAATGCTTTAATGAACGCGGCCCGGTAATACGTCACCGCGTGTTCTGCCCGGATTCGACCGAGCACCGTCGGCAACAGGCTTTGCGGGTACTGCCCGCCGCTGAGCATGGCCTTGGTCACCCCTCCGGCCAGCACGGGCGAGATATTCTCGCTTTTATTCAGCACAGCGGTCTGGCGAAGCAGAAGCCAAAGCGGCGGAAACTCCGGCTCGTTGTCATACTGACGAACGATCTCCAACTCATTGAAAAACCTGACAACCTTGCGCAGAATACCCCCCACTGTATCGACCTCCCAAAAGCGGATGGACAACCTGGCCGCGTTGGGGGCCAGGGCCAAGAGGTAGAAACGCACAGATTCGTCCAGCCCCGGCACTATATCCACGGCGTGCTTGCCGGAGCGGACGGCCTGGAGCAGGTCGTGAATTTTGGTTGTGGTCTGATGATCGGCAGTCGTTTCAGACTGCGGCGATTTTGATGACGGATCAAAGAGATCAGCCAAAAAATCTTCTGCCGGGCTGGTTCGCTCGGCCCAAAAGGCAATGGTGGCGTCGCCGAGGATGACTTTTTGGCGGCTTCCTCGTGTCAGCAATGCGTTCAGTGCCGTGGTGTAAGCAAAGGCGGATATTTCCCCGACATCCGCCTTGTCCTTGTCATAGGAGACAAAGGCGCTGGCATTGTATGATACGATATAGCCGCCTGATGTCTGGCCACCTGCGACACCCTTGATGGGAGTATGCACCCGCGCCTGGGCGACATCCTGATCGCCCGTGATCAGGCATTGCACTCTCGGGTCGTTGTCGGACTTAGCGCAGTGCGCGAGCCATGCCTTTTGAATCGGCAATCGATTGTGAATAAAGCCCTTGGTTCCGTCGAGACGAAAGACCAGATTGCTGGCCGCGACATCATCCCAGCTTTGAAAAGGAGCGACATATTTTTCCGCCTGTTCCGGGTTCCACCTGTCCAGAAACCTGCTTATCGCCAAGAACCCGGTGTCATCGAGATCTTTACAAACTGAAAAAAGCCACTCTTTGAAGGCGGCAAAACGCTCCGCATTGACCTCTGCACCGTTCTTGTCATTGCCCAGGACGTACGCCGCTTTGTCCCAGCAAAAGTTGGCCTTTACGCCGGAAGTCCTTGTCACAGCGGCAGGCACGGCCATCTTGCGAGGCCGGAGTTTCTTCCCCTCCACTTCCCGCAAATCCTCAATGCCCCGCAACAGCCCCTCCCCATCCAACACCAAGGCAAAAGAGATATTCTCCATGCTGGTACCGTACGGCGGCATTCCAGAGTCCGGGTCCGCGCTCATGCGTTCATAATATCCGTGCAGTGCCTGCAAAATCATGATCGCACCTCCAAAGACAGGCGTGACGGAGGCGCGATCACCCCATCCTGCATGGTTGCCTTAAAAAACAGCGGCCTCATGTCGCGCTCGAAGTCGATGTCGAGCAGCATGTAGCCAAGTTCACGCTGTTCTCCTGCATAACAGGATTGCGGGACATCCCCCTCAAGCAACTCAAAGGAGGCGGGGAATTCTCGGCAACCCAGGCAGGGCTGGTGGTAAAACTGACCTGATTTGGCCCGACGGTTGAAGATATCCAGGTGCTTGCCTTCGTTGTCTTCCGGACCCGCCTTGTCGGTCAGTTCAAAATGCGCCTCGATGACGTATTCGACGTTGCGCAGCAAAGTCGCGGCCCGTTGCTGACGGTTGCCTCCGTCATCAACCAAAAAATACAGCGGCTTTTTGTCACGCATGGCCGTTGCCGGATTGGGTCTCGGGATCTTGGAACTGACTTCGTTGCGACGCACGTTGTCGAAAATGATGGGCCTTAGGACATGAATTCTGTCCACCACCCAGACAATGGCCGGTTTCCAATGGATGGCCTCCAAAATTCCCCGTGCGGCGGACGGGGTCATGACATCGTAGGAGACCCGCTCCACCTTCATTTCCGGTCGGGTAAAACAGGCGTAATCGCCCCAAACCCGCAGTTTGACACCAAATCCCATAGATTCCTCCTTTTCAGGCGATCAATCCATCAGCATTCCAAACCTCTGCCCCATCCGCGCACAAGCCGACGTGTTCGTCGTAAGCGGCCATATTACGCAGCACGGGGTAGGCATCTTGAATCATTTCAACTGCTCCAGCCGTCTGGAGTTTCACCATGTCCCTGGTTCTGACCGTCACGGAATATCGCTGCAATTTGCGCAGGATACCGCGCGGAAAATTCGAATAGCTCAGTTGCCGGACCAGTTCCTCCGCCTCGGGCTCTCTTGGAATGATCACGGCAATTCCTTCGTCTTCGATGAAGCGAAAATCCTGGGCCACGGCCTTGAATGGAAATATCAGGTCCTTGTCCACTGTTGCGTTCAAACGCTTCACGATCCCTTTTTTATCCAGTTCCTGCACATCATAGAGCAACTCGAAATAGCGCCGCATGGCGACAAGCCCGAGCGGATCATCCTCAGGCAGGGTGCGCAGCGTTTGGTCCGCGCGACTGGCGCAACGCTGCAGCCACGGCATCCTGGGCGGGGTTTCCGGTTCGTACACGACAACTTGGCCCAACCCTTCAAGACGCCCCTCGCGGTTGCACCGACCAGCGGCCTGGGCAATGGAATCAAGGCCCGCCATGGTTCGATAGACGATGGGAAAATCCACATCCACCCCGGCTTCGATGAGCGAGGTCGAAATGACCCGGCAGGGCTGTTTGTTTTTCAGCCGCTGACGAATGTCCGCCAGCACTCGCCACCTATGTTCAGGATACATGTTGGTGGACAGATGAAAGGCACCCTCCCGCTCGTGCAACAAAGCAAAGACACTTCTGGCCTGGGCCTTGGTGCCGACGATGCACAGCACCTGCGCCAGGCTATCGAGACGCCCGGCCAGCACCGCATCGGTCAGCCTGCCCGAGAACACGACTTCGGTGCGCTTGAGATCTGCATAAAGCCTTGCCGGATCGACGATGATTTCACGCACGTCCGGCAACCGGGTACGGATACTTTCAGCGTCTACGGCGGGCTGGGTTGCCGTGCACAGGACCACCGAACACCCGTAGCGGGACACCAGTTCGCGCAGGGCGCAGAGACAGGGCTCCATGTATTCCGTGGGAATGGCCTGCGCCTCGTCGAGGACAATGACGCTGCGGGCGATGTTGTGCAGTTTGCGGCAGCGCGATGGCTTGTTGCTGAACAGGGATTCGAAAAACTGCACGTTGGTGGTCACGACCACAGGCGCGTCCCAGTTTTCGGAGGCCAGGCCTCGCCACCGGTCATAGCCGCATTCCTCGGGTTCGTCGTTGCTTCTGTAGTTGCAGTGATGTTCCAGCACGTTCTCCTGCCCGAACACTGAACTGAAAACGTGGGCATTCTGCTCAATGATGGACGTGAACGGAATGGCATAGATCACCCTGCGCATCCCTTGAGCCACGGCATGATCCAGAGCGAAGGCCATGGACGAAAAGGTCTTGCCACCTCCCGTGGGCACGGTCAGGGAAAAAAAACCAGGCTCGTCGCCCGCCCTGGCCCTGCAGTCGGCCAAAACCGCCTGGCGCAGTCCATTTACTCGGGAAGGCGCAGCGTCGCGGGCAAGTTCAGCAAGCCGTCCATTCAAAGCGTCGCGCAATGCCGCCATATCAAGACACCGGGCTGCGGAGCGCGCTTCAGACTTGTCCGAGTCGCAAAAAGCCTCAGTATCCAGAAAATCGGCGTCCGTAAGACAGGAAAAAAGCATGCGAGTGAAGAAGGACAGCGTGAAACCGGCTTGACCCTTTGCCAGATAAAACGGTGGCTTCAGATTAAGCGGGCACCCAAGGCCTGGAAGAACCGCGACATCTGCCGGAACACGCTCATTTTCTAGCTTGTAGTGGAGTTGCCCTGCCTGGATTCCGCCGTCCGGCAGGCCGCCATGGTGACCGGCGACGATATACGACAATAGCAAACCGAGCTTACCGCCTCGTTCCTGGCCCAGCCTGGCTCCAAAAATCGAATGATTGACCCGCACAGGTCGTCCTTCAAGGCGTTGAACGAATTCCAGCGTGGCCTTGCCCGCGTCATGCAGCTTCCCCACAGACTGGCCCCATGCCTCCGCACCAAACGCCGAGGCAAACCGCGCGGCAAGCTCCGCCACTTTTTCCAAGTGGTCGCTCAAATCCTGCCATTTGGTTTTGTCCGGATCATCCGCTGAATGCGCGTAATATTTCATTTCGTCACGTTAAGCAGAAAGAACGAAGAATGACAAGGCGACATGCATTGTATGACATTCAAAAATACCACCATATCATCACTTATGATTATATCGCAAAATAAAGTACTGATATGACAATGTATAAACTAAGAACTACTACTTATTCATTCTAAATATAAAATCAGTAATTGTAGTACAAACGACTGCTAATTCAGCGCAAACTCGTCATGGAGCGACCAGAAGGGTTCGCGGAGCGATTTGGCGGGGCGGGTGCATCACGGGTGGGGGCTCGATCCTGGCGTTGACACCATCCGCTTCGCCGTTCATTGTGCCTGCTTCTCAGGGCGGGGTGCAATTCCCCACCGGCGGTATCCCGTTTTTTGGCGGGGAGCCCGCGAGCGCTTCCGGGGGTCCGGAAGGTCAGCAGATCCGGTGCAAAGCCGGAGCCGACGGTGACAGTCCGGATGAAAGAGAAGACGGCTCCCGTTCACGGGCGTGAACGGTTTTTTTGCCGCGCCCTGATTCACGTTCACTTCCCAAGGAGAACCGCCGTGAATCAGATTTCAGAGAATTTTGACAACACCCCTCCCCGCGTCCGGGTCGAACGCGCCTTTGCGGCCTTGCAACAAGGCCGGGGGGTGCTGGTCACCGACAACGAAAACCGCGAAAACGAAGGCGACCTGATCTTCGCCGCCCAGTCCCTGACCACGGCCCAGATGGCCATGCTCATCCGCGAATGCAGCGGCATCGTCTGCCTCTGCCTGTCCGAAGACAAGGCGCGCACCCTGGAACTGCCGCCCATGGTCCAAAACAATTCCAGCCGTTACCAGACCGCGTTCACCGTTTCCATCGAGGCCGCCACGGGCGTGACCACGGGCGTTTCCGCCGCCGACCGTGTGCGCACGGTCCAGGCGGCCATCGCCGACAACGCCCGGCCCGAGGACCTGCACCGGCCCGGCCACATCTTCCCGCTCCGGGCGCGGCCCGGCGGGGTTCTGGAACGCGAGGGGCATACCGAGGCCACGGTGGATTTGATGCGCCTGGCGGGCCTCAAACCCTGCGGGGTGCTGTGCGAAGTGACCAACGAAGACGGCACCATGGCGCGCATGCCCGAAATCCAGCGCTTCGGTCAGCGTCATGACCTGCCCGTGGTCACCATCGACGACATCAAGGAATACATCCTGGCCTCGGCCCAGGCCGCAATCTAGAGCATCCGGCGCGTCCCGCGACCGGGACGCGCCGCATTTCAAATGCTGGACTTTTGCCGCCCATCTTTGTAGCCGCACCCCCATGACACCCGCCATTAATGCCGCCAAGAAAGCCAAGATCAACATCGTCGTGCGTGAATACGACCATGACCCCGCATGCATTGCCTACGGACTGGAAGCTGCCGAAAAACTCGGGGTCGATGCGAAACGCGTCTTCAAGACCCTGGTCGCAGATCTGGGCGGAGAGCTGGTGGTGGCCGTGATCCCCGTCCAGGAACTGCTCGGCCTCAAGCAGCTGGCCAAGGCCGCCGGGGCCAAGAAGGCGGCCATGGCCGACAAGTCCCTGGTGGAGCGGACAACGGGATACGTTTTGGGCGGAGTCAGCCCCCTGGGGCAAAAAAAACGGCTGCGCACATTCATCGACGCCTCGGCCACGGCCCATCCCACCATCCTGGTCAGCGGCGGACGCCGCGGCCTGGACATCGAAATCGCCCCGGACGACTTGGCCCGTATGACCGCAGGCCACTTTTTCGAGCTGACGCAATAGCCTGCGCCTGCCCTGTACTTCGGGCGCGGCTCAGACCCGGGTCGCACAAAATATGCAGCAAAGATGCTGGCTCACGCCGAGCAGACAAATTTGTCATACATTTACGGCTCTTGACATGGTTCCCGAACTCGGGCTTATAGTCCATGTGTTGGACCTTTCGTAACTGGCTGCTCAAAAAATTCAAACTTCGCAGGCCGTTCAAAAATGGTGAGATGCAAGGAAACGAAAAAATCCAGGACGCGCGGTGTATTGCGGATACATAAGTGGTCTGGATTTTTTTGCTGACGCAGCAGATCGCCGTTTTAGGACGGCCTGGTAACGCATGATCATGTCGAGGCGTCATGGCTTATATCTACGGCAACGCGGCGCAAAACTGCACCACCAGGGCCAGTGCCCGTCGCAAGGATATTTTGCTGCGCGTGGCGCTGCCGCTACTGT